>ERZ650306.502-NODE-502-length-23654-cov-9.689987_pt1 | contig 23654 bp, 26 predicted proteins | sample MGYA00376242_ERZ650306 | MGnify/ENA primary metagenome ERZ650306 (study PRJEB26733, sample SAMN07839244) | wastewater metagenome | biome: urban; feature: wastewater treatment plant; material: waste water | place: USA: North Carolina | collected 2016-03-31 ... | reverse complement strand
GTGAATGTGAACAGTGATTCCGGGATGTTGAACACTGTTTCCGGAAAGGAGGGGCGAAGTGTTCAGGTTGAACCGGAATGAGCGTTCACATTGGTCCGGAACCCTCTATGTCAGGATAGTTGTCGCGTTATTTACTAACTGATACAAGGTCCTGCTATGGCGAACAACAAAATACCTCAAGAGTTAAAAGAAAGAGCATTATCCCGATTATTGCCCCCTTATAATTGGTCTCTCCGGCAAGTCGCCGAGGATATTGGTGTGGGTGTTTCAACAGTTTGGGATTGGCGAAAACAATTGGAGTTTGAAGGGCTCATTGTGAATAAAGAAGATAAAGATACCTATTCCGGGGAGCAGATTTTTTCTCTTCTCATTGCAACAGCGGCGATGTCAGAACATGAAATTGCCGAATACTGCCGTAAACAGGGTCTTTATACCGAGCAATTAGTTGAATGGAAGCGAAATTGTTTTGACGCAAATTCATCAAAACAGGGACAGCTCAAGGTTCAACATAAAGAAGCCAGAGACGATAAAAAACGCATCAAACAACTTGAAAAAGAATTACTTAGAAAGGACAAAGCGCTGAGTGAAACTGCCGCATTGTTAGTTCTGCGGGAAAAGTTCAATGCCCTCTGGGAGGAAAGCGAGGAAGACTAACCTCAGACTCAGAGCGGCGCACTATTCTTCAATTAATTAATGATACTGTGGAGGCCGGCGCATCAAAATACAACGCTTGTCGTTGTATCGGTATATCACTACGAACTATCCAACGCTGGGTTCAGGGCGGCATCATCCATACAGACCAACGTCCCCAAGCAACACGTCCAACGCCTGCCAATCGGCTTTCGGAGGAGGAGCGTAAGCAGATTTTGGAAATATGTAATTCAGATGAATTTGCCGATATCCCTCCGTCAAAAATAGTCCCTATGCTTGCAGATAGAGGGATATTTATTGCTTCTGAATCAACCTATTACCGAGTTCTTAAAGACCATTCGTTACTGAAGCACCGAGGTCGGAGTAAACCGAAAGGGACTTATAAAAGACCAGAAAGTTTTACTGCAAGGCAAGCTAATCAGGTGTGGACCTGGGACATCACCTATTGCCCAACGAAGGTGAAGGGTCTGCATTACTATTTGTATCTGATTGTTGATGTCTACAGTAGAAAAATAGTGGCGGCTGAGGTTTATGAAGAAGAGTCAGGTCAGCATGCAGCAAATATATTGCAACGCGCAATTTGGTCAGAAAAATGTGATAGCAAGGGATTAGTGCTGCATTCGGACAATGGAGGCCCGATGAAGAGCTTTACTATGCAAGCCAAAATGCATGATCTCGGGGTTGTCGGATCCAGAAGTCGCCCACGGGTTAGCAATGATAATCCCTACTCAGAATCTTTGTTCCGAACGATGAAATATTGCCCACAATGGCCATCGAAAGGGTTTGGTTCTCTGGATGAAGTACGGCAATGGGATCATGACTTTGTCCGTTGGTATAACGAAGAACACCGACATAGTGGTATCAAATATGTCACGCCAGGTCAGCGGCATCGAGGCGAGGATTGCGAACTTTTAAGGAGACGAGATGAAGTTTATCGCGCAGCGAAAAACAGACATCCCAAACGATGGACATCACAGACAAGGAACTGGGATATGACCAAAGAAGTACACTTAAATCCATTAAAACCCAAGAGAGCCGCATGAACAGAAAAAGATAACAACAGACGCGACAACTACCTTGAAAAATGCCGGAAATGGGTGGTCGGAATGCTCCGAAATATGCAGAAGGCACAGACATACCAAGATTACAAATTTGTTGTCATTTGAGCTCAATCAAAACGGAGCTTTATTTTAGACAGGTGCTTGGTCGTATATTACGTGTAAATAATTCAATAAACCAAGAAGCATGGCTATACACATTTGCTGAACCAAGTCTTATTACTTATGCAGAGGAGATCGAAAAGGACATTCCTGAATCATATCAATGTATTCAATTAGGCCCACCAATCAGCCAATCGTTCAATGCTGGGCAAAAACTACCAACAAATCAAATAGAAACAAATCAAATTAATACGTTAAATATCTCCGATGGCTTTGGTTTAAAGCAATCTAAGAGTGATTATCAACACATACTACAATCAGCAGTAGCTAATTTTGATGAGTTAGCTATGGGGGAATTCAAACAACGTGTTATCTCTGCATTTTTATAAATCATCATTAGCTGCGTCTTGAACTGATTCGAGAATGTTTTGACACAACAAGCAGCGAATAAATGCCATTTCACAATGTATATTCATTATTGCTAATTCATCTGCAACTATAGTTTTATACAGAGGATTTTAATGCTAACTGAATTGAGCAGGAGCAAGTTAGTCTAGGAACTAACTTGCATTACAGAAGCCCAGATGAATTTGAACAACGAAAAATAGCTTAACACTGTGCCCAATATTGCTGGGCTAGATCATGGCTTGCCAGTGCAAAAATGCATCCAAGTTTTGTTGTGCTCTTTGCTGCCCATTTGCCATTCTTAATTCTTCCTGCTTACCTAGAAACTCTAGGTGCTAAAAGTTTGGGTTATTTATTTGACTCAATATCTTTCATCACCTTCTGAAAAATAGTCATCACATTAGGGTCGCTTTTCCCGATAAGGGCTATTTTTTTGATAAAGGCTTGTAAATAGCCAATCTCTAGCTTTGCCACTTTTAACTCCGACTCTAGTTGAATAACTTTTTCTGCTAAATCAATGTCTTTTTGCAGAAAGGAAAGTAGTTCGGTATTGCTAGATGAAACGGGTTGCCCTTTCAGTGAGCGTTTCTTTTCTAGGTATTCGTTTTTGATATTGAGGTATTTATCGAGCGTTTGCCTAGTTGTGGTGATCGCTAGGCTAGACTCAATTCTTGTGACCAATAAATCCCAAGTGAGTTTCCCTTCCCAACTTCGGATTAGGGCTTGGATGGAAATTTGTTGGTCTGTATCTAATGATTTAATCGCCATATATGTTCTTATATATTTCCCAAGAACCCTAAAAAGTTGGTTTTAGCTGAGTTATCAATAGATTGGTTAGCAGCCTCGATAGCGGCTCGAAGCGCCTCTTTTTCATTGGGTAATGACAGCTTTTGTTCCATTACCGTTTTTGTCTCTAGGTCAGTGATTCTTATCAGATTTGAGCGAGCAAGAACACGAATAATAGCCCCCTCTTTGATGGATTTGTCCGATAGTAAGTCAATGAGGTTTTTGAGCATACAGGTGTTTCTGTAATGGGTTTGATACCATTGCTGCATTCCATCGCTCGTAGGGAAATTAATGGCCTCTTGAACTTGCTTGAGCTTGCACTTTTGTAGTGTTAAATCTTTCTCTAGTAGCGCAATGGATTCTTCATCATGTGCAATATGGCATGATGATGAGCAGAGAGAGCATTGCGTCTCAAACTCCGTCATGTATGTGCAAGGGGTTAAGGTTAAATCTTTGGTGCAAAAGCCCACTTCAGTGATAAAGGTTGGAATTAAATTATTCGTGGCTTCATCGTATTGAGCTTTGCTTTTTATGCGCTTCCCAACCTTATCTTTTACTTCTTCCTCCGTTTCTTTTTCATACAGAATATCACTAATGACTGAAGCATTTTGGGCATCAGTCGTATGAATGTAGGTGAGTGTTTGCTCAGGACTCTTGCGACCAGACAGCATCGTGATCAGTAGATGAGGCAACCCCTTATTGGCTAGGTAGTTATTTTGCCAATGCCTGAATTGGTGAGGGGTGATTGCGAAATCTGCTGAAAAACCATGCCGTTCAAAGATTGTTGTGTAACAGTTTTTCCTTTTTTTGATGTTATTTTCAAAAAAAGTGCTTAGTGATTCAATTGGGGTCAGCATAAAGTGAGAGGCTTGCAGTCTACTCAACTGCTTTTCATTATAGGTAAATAAAGCTTGGTCATAATCGACACGTTTAGACTTTCGTTTATTAAACCCTGACATCGCCTTTTGATTGATGGCAACGTAATGGTTTTGAAATTCCGCAACCGTCATTTCAGTTTGACCATTGAAATATTTGTTGAATTGGGGTTTATCTTTCACGCTAGTGCCTACGAGCGATGAGGCATAAGGACAACTCCGTTTAATTTCTAATTTATCGAATAACGATAATTTGGAGATGTGTTTGATAAATAGAGGGAAGTTGCGACGCTTTGTTGCATCAATAGCACCTTTGGTGCCTTTGGTGACACGGGCATAGCCATCAGTATCATCATAAAAGCCCAACAAAAAGCCAAGATGAATGAGGTTGGTAGGCTTGCTGTCGTTGGGTTTGAGCGCATCTAGTTTTTTAACACATGGTTCAAAGTCACCCAGCACCTTTTTTAAACTCAGGTGGGGATTTTGATAAAACCTTGCTAATACTCTCGCTGGCTCAGTCACAATGGCGGTGTAGTGTAATGCACGATCTAGGCTTTCAACCATTTCAGCGTTAAAGTGTTTTTGGTTGTCTTTATACCCTTTTGAGCCTTGCCAATTCATGTGGTGAACGGTTTCCTTCCTGTCGTTGACGACTTCCGAATGAGGTTTTAACCGTTGTTTAGTGAGCAAAACTTGCTCTGCTGCGGCCCGATTAGGGGATGACATAGCTAGCGCCGACATGGTGCAAACATAGCTATCTAATTGACTCTTAGTTGAGTGAGTGAGTGCAGCCCACGAATCGATATTCTTTTTGTCATTGTTGTTTTGGTATGCAGGGATGGTATCGTAAAATATTGCCCCTAGCGCCAATAAAGCCTTATCATCAGGTAGTTTACTATTTTCGGCTTCGATAGCGTCATCACCGCTTTTTGCTCTTGTTGAGTTTATCTCCCTTGTTAAGTTCGGCGATACGCTGGCAGGAAGCATCTTATGAGCTTTTAGCCATTGAAAAAATGCTGAGAGGAGTAGGATGTACTTCATTCCATCAATAGCACTTTGAATCTCATCCATACTGGCAGAAGCGACATTCTCATTGAGAGCAATGAAAAACCTTTTAGCAACAGTAAATTTTAGTCGCTTGCTGGAGACAGAAATATTTTCTTTCAGTACATCAAGGGCAAAGGCAAAAAGCAGGTGATGTGTGTCTGTATCTAGCCTGTCTTTGTCGGAGAAAGTTGAGCTAATTCTGGCATTGGGTTGATTCGCGTTATTGAAAAGAAAGTTGATAGCGACACCGTTGTCGCCTGTAAAGGTAACAGCAATATCATCCCATGTCGCCTGCTCTCCAGATGGCGTAGTAAAGCCAAATAAAGGCTGCTTTTTCTTTTCAGCAACATAAGTTTCTTGATTGGCAATGTAACGGTTTATTGTGCTAATTTCTTACCTCCAATCTTTGCCGTTTTTCTCTCTTCACAAAGGATCATGGTCATTTTGATGTATAAAATGACTTTCTTTAGTCGTTGTGCGCTTGCAGGGTGCCCTGACTGAGTATTGGTAGCTAGTTTTCTTTCCGCTATATCAAGATATTGCTGATGATTTGCCGTCTCAAGAGGTCTAAAGTTATCACATGGATAACACATCAACGGCGCACCCCCTTTCCCTTGGCAACTTGAGCAGTTGGCGGGGTTGAGCTTATATCCAATTTCTTCATCAAACATGCTCTTTACTTTGAAGTCATCGTGCATTTGTAGCTCTTTTACCGATAAGCTATCAAATCGCTGGATAATTTGGTTTCCAGCATAAGCCTCATCAATTTTTACTCGCTCAGAGGCTTTCAAATCAAGGTAAGGGAGAATCGCTCCTATGGTGACGCCTGTAATAGCGGCAAGGTGAGAGGGGGGAAGCCCATGTCTTGCACCTTGGGTGAGGATGGTGTGTCGCCAACGGTTGCTTCGAAGCCATAAAGGATCGTTTGGACGTCTATCGCTTTTGGGTTTGAGCGTATTTCCAAATAAGTATTCTATATTATTTACAAGGCTAACTGATTGCATATGGTAAGCCTTTGAGGTATCACTAACTGAGCTAAATAACTCTGTTTTAGATTTGAAATTAGAGCTAAATAAACTTTGGTCAGGCAATACCGGTAGCCGCCTCATGAGTTCTTTGGTTTCATCATCATTTAATGAGATGTGTTGCGCAGAAAGTGAATGTAATAGGTAGTTCTCATAAATCTGATAGTAGCGTAAAAGCAACTGAGAAAAGTCTGTCTGTAGAGGCTTTGAGCGTGATTCCGCATTCCCCCGAAACTGTCCATCCTTGCCTTTGAAAATACGAACGTGTAATTGTTTCTCATCAGAGAACAGATGTTGAGTAACGGGTTTCCAGTTAAGATCAGGGCGTTGATGGGATTCAAACATTTGTCCTACACGTAAAATGTCACACCATTTAATTTGCACAAGTTGTGTTGGTCGTCTTATAAGGGCGGCAAGCAACTGACTGCCCATGATGTTTCTTAGGCCGGTAAATGTCTTTTGTGATAGTATTTCACCCTCAAATGCTTGCAATGTTTCAATTCTTAAGCTTTCAAGAATATTATCTTGCTCAACTTCACTATAAGCGCCAGTTTTAGGATCAAGAATTCCTTTAATCGTATCTTGACTAGCTAAACTTTCATCCTTAACTGCGTCATACAAAGGTTGAAGTATGGTACTGGCATAGCCGTTTCTTGGGTGACATAGAGCGGCTAAGCAAGCTCTTGCTTTTTTCTTATAACTATCCAGAGTTAGCCACCATGCCTGAAAATCGTAAACATTCAGGTACGCTACAATGCTTTTGAGGGTGCTAACGTGAGTCTTTAGCGAAGAATAGGAGTAATGTTTTGCCGCGTGTGCAATGGCTAACCGCAAATCGAGGTAGGTTTCGACATTAATATCTAGCTCATTCATCCAATCAAGATACAAATAGTTTTTATAATCAAGTTTCCATTCATCGGAAAACACTTCAAAAGAGTATCCGTCTTTTCGGGCGTTGAATATGCGCTGTCCATCGTATCTATTGTTTAAAGTTGAACTATGATTATTGTTCATGATGGCTTCCTAACTTCGGAACAGCTTTAGATTGAGTTTTCGAGGAAATGTCAGCCACAGTGACCGCCAATTGATATTCGTTATAGACGGATGCCATGTTTGAATCTTGAACCCAACCCATTGCATATTTGCGTAAATCTTCAATTTTTTCTGGTGTTAGTCCGTATTCCTTGGCTTTATCTTCAAAGACTTCATTCCATTTATGCCGAAGCTTGTGTGGATGAAGCTGGATGCCCAACGATTCGCCAAATTTATCGACTATTTTGTGAATGGATTTGTAGCTTAAAGGCTGGCCTGCTGTTGTGCCTTTCTCTGAGATGAAGACAAAATCATGCTCACAAGCAGTTGGGTTTTCTGCTCTCACAGTCTGAATGTAGAGCCTGATAAGCTTCATTAACCTTGGGGAAATGGAGACTGATAGTGCCTTGGTTTTATTTGACGGACGTTCTAATCTAGGGTCAGCAGGGTCATTGGGTGTTCTGGTTAATAGGAAACGAGGGGTATCCCAATCATCGATTAAATCGCTTATTTTGAGCTTTAAGACCGCCCCTACACGAACCCCTGTATTAATGAGAATCTGCATGACGATTTGGTTTCTTAGTTTACTTGATTTGAATGGGTTATCTGGTGAGCTTTCTTTGATAATTTCAAGTAAATAAAAGAACTTATCTGAGGGGATAACCGATTCAAAAGCATCTTTAACAACAGTGTTATTTTTACGTGTACCACTAATAAATGTGTTGATATATAACTTAAATTTGTTGAACTGTTCGTCCACTCTCGCTTGAGTGTTGGTTGGCTCTTGGTCATAGTGATGGCAAACGTACAAGAATTCGATATAAGCTCTAAGTCGAATTAAGCGCTGACGTAACGTGTGTGCGGAAACCTGTGGTTGGCTATTTGACGTTGCATGAATAGCATCACGAATACGTTTGTCTGAGATTGTTATGACATTATTTTCATGTGTGGAGGTATCATCTGCGTAAAGCTTACACGCCCTAACAAAATCATCTACTTCTTGTCTTGAAAGAAACTCGCCAGTGTTTACACGCTCAACAAGATCTATACCAAGCCCGATAAAGTAACAGTATAAAAATTTCAGTTCGTAAGCATATTTCTTCAATGTATGAAAAGCAGGTGCTTGGGAGCTTATACTCTTTTTCTCTATAGAGAGTGGAGAGTTATGATTCCCATTGAGAAAGGCGTTGAGATACAAGCAAACAGGAAAAACGCCAGATCTAACAATCAACGGAAAGTTGTGCCCATTCGTATCTCTATAAATTTTTACCGCAACATTATCAGCTAACACAATCATTACAAAACCCATTATGTGTTATTCATATATCTACCATAGTTCTATCCTGTAGTTTTGTAAAGATAAAAAAAAGACTCCATACGGAGTCTTTATGTTTTTGCGGTGTTTACCGCGATTCTATTTCTTCACTTTCTCTACACTTTCTTTTGGTGGAGAGAATTCGCATAAATCTTCAATCAGGCAAGAGCCGCAACGTGGCTTCCGTGCGATGCAAGTGTAACGACCATGTAATATCAGCCAATGATGAACGTCTAGCTTAAATTCGGCAGGAACGTGTTTGAGGAGTTTTTCTTCCACCTCATTGACATCTTTTCCCGGCGCAAAACCGGTACGGTTGGCCACACGAAAGATATGAGTATCAACAGCAATTGTCGGCCAGCCAAAAGCAGTATTCAGCACCACATTCGCCGTTTTTCGGCCGACACCAGGCAGTGCTTCTAATGCAGTTCTGTCTTCTGGTACTTCACCGTTATGTTTTTCCAGTAAAATTCGGCAGGTCTTAATAATGTTTTCTGCCTTGGCATTATATAAACCGATGGTTTTTATATAGTCCTTCAAACCATCAACACCCAAATTCAGAATAGCTTGCGGCGTGTTCGCAACCGGATACAACTTTGCCATAGCTTTATTAACACTGACATCAGTTGCCTGGGCTGACAAAATCACGGAAACGAGTAACTCAAACGGCGAGGAATATTCCAGCTCTGTCGTTGGGTGGGGGTTAGCCTCGCGCAAGCGTTCTAGTATCTGGCGGCGTTTCTCTTTATTCATATCATCAGAATGTGGTTACACGAACACGTTCGATCTGAACTTTGGTGACGACTTTTTTCCGGGCAAAACGTGCGTTAATCACATTTTTTATCGCAATCATAAAACCTAAAACCAGAAACGCGCCCGGTGGCAATATTGCGAGCAGAAAAGAGGTATCACTGTGATAGATGTTAATCTGTAATACCGATGCCCACTCACCAAACAGAATATTGGCACCGGCAAATAAGGTACCTTGTCCAATGATTTCTCTGATACTTCCGAGAACGAAAAGCGTCATGGCAAAACCCATTCCCATCATAAAACCGTCAAATGCCGATTTAAGAGGGCTATTCTGGCTGGCGAAAGCTTCTGCACGGCCAGCAACAATGCAGTTAGTCACAATTAATGCGATAAAAATGCCCAGTGATTCATATAAAGCATGAACATAGGCATTCATTACTAATTGAAGGCAAGTCACGATTGCGGCAATTAATAAGACATAAACCGGAATACGTATTTCATTTGGGATCCAACGACGGAAAATAGAAATGCCAAAATTAGACAGCATTAACACCAGCATCGTCGAAATGCCCATGCCTAAAGCGTTGGCTGCAGAAGTCGTTACTGCCAGCGTAGGACATAAACCTAACACCTGAACCAGAATAGGATTATTTTTCCATAAACCCTGTTTGGCTATGGTAGCGAAACTGTTTTCGTTGACTGTTTGCTGAGGTGCAAGATCATGGCACCCTTTTGGTGAATGTTCCATTATTCCGCCTTGCAGGCTGGTGCCTGCTCAATTACTTCGGGATGTCGTACCAGTAACAGAACGTTTTTTAATTGTTTAACAATCGCTCTTGGCGTGATAGTCGCCCCGGTAAAGCTATCGAATTGGCCGCCATCTTTTTTAACTGCCCAGCTGCTGTCAGCTTCATTTTGCAGATGTTTATGCGTGAAACTATCCAACCAGTTACCTTTATTGCGATCAATTTTATCGCCCAAGCCAGGTGTTTCATGGTGTTCTAATACTTCGACTCGTTGCACTTCACCACTGACATTAACACCCGTCAATAAATGAATCGAGCCGCTGTAACCATCTGGAGCGACTGACTCAATGATATAGCCACTGACGACATTAGCTTTATGGGCGACGTAGACTGGGTGAGGTTTGGCATTACCTAAATAAGAGCTCGTAAGCAGATGGCAATCAGTTGCTAAGACATTGTCATAACTATCAGCAGGTAACATTTTCCCCAATACTTGTTGCTGCATCGTTTCTTGTTGCGTTGCGATTGCATCACGTGTGCTGTAATCGGTAGCCACGATCACTCCGGTACAAGCCAAGGCAAACATACTGAGGCGCAAGCCATTTCTTTGCATAGATTTCAGCATGAATTAGTGTCCATATACACGAGATTGACTGTATTTATCGATCAGTGGCACCAGTATGTTGCATAACAACACGGAAAACGCCATACCATCAGGATAACCACCAAAATGCCGGATCAGGAAAACCAGCCCTCCGACCAGAGCGCCGAAGATCAAACGTCCACGTGAGGTAGTGCTGCTAGTGACTGGGTCGGTGACAATAAAGAATGCACCCAACATGGTGGCACCGCTGAGTAACTCAATTTCCGGCATTACAAAATGAGCTGGAGATACGTAGTGGGCGATGGCGCTACAGGTTGCCAGCGTACCCAGCATGGCAAACGGTGTTTGCCACGGGATCAGGCGGAAAGCGAATAGCATTACACCACCGACCAGAAAACTTAAGTTGATCCAGCGCCAGCCATCATGGCTGATCGCAGAGAAATTAGGCAGCGCTATCGCGGATTCAACTGAATGACCACGCTGAGTTTCTGTTTTCATATGATCCAGTGGTGTGGCCATTGTCGTGCCATCAACCAGCGTTTTTAGCTGATAGCTGTTTAGGCCCTCGCTAGTTTTACCTTTAAAAATAACAGCAGCAGTATCCGCCACCGTTAATTGTTGTGCCGACACTGCTTGTGGCGCTAACCATGTGGTCATTGGTACAGGAAATGAAACCAATAACATCACATAACCCACCATTGCTGGGTTAAATGGATTTTGGCCTAAGCCACCATAGAGTTGTTTGGCAATGATGATTGCAAATGCGGTCGCAAGCACCGTCATCCACCACGGCAATAAAGGTGGGATAGCAACGGCAATTAATGCTGCCGTTAGCAGTGCACTACTATCACGAAGGGAAGGTAAAAGAGCATAACCGCGCAGGCGTAAAACAACGGATTCTGCGGTTATTGCTGTAGCACATGTCAATGCAAGTTGAAGTAATACGCCCCAACCAAACAAATACAATTGAGCACCAATCGCCGGCACCAAAGCCAGCAATGTCAGCCGCATCACGCTACTGGTACTTTTTTGGCTATGACCATGTGGTGAGATAGCAATGGCAAATGACATGATTATTATCCCTGTTTTTCAGTGTTACTGGCAGAGTCAGCTTCTGCCTGTGCTTTTTTCGCCTTTGCCCGAGCAATGGCTGCAGCTACGGCAGCTTTTCTGGCTGCATCGGGATCAACCGCTTCGGTGGCTTGCTCCACGTTTGCAACGGGAAGAACAGGTGCCTCAGTCTGTGCTTTTTTGGCTTTCGCTCTGGCAATCGCAGCCGCTACTGCTGCTTTTCTGGCTGCTTCCTGGTCAACGGATGCCGCAGGTTCTTGCTCTGCGTTTATCGTCGAACTATCGGATGTATTACCGACCAACTCAGCTTTTCGTGCTTTAGCTCTTGCCAGTGCTGCTGCGACAGCGGCTTTACGGGCATCATCGCTGCTTGCAACTGCAGGGTCAGTATTTCCACTTGCAGCTTGCTGTGCTTTTTCTGCCTGATGCTGACGAGCCTGCTCTTTTCGAGCCTCACGTTCAGCCTGAAGATCCCCGTTAGCGCCAGCTTTGTTTTGCTGTGCTTTAATGCGCAAGATGGCTGCTGCCACAGGGTCACTGTCGCTGGAAACCACTGGTCGAGCTGGTGCAGGCGTAGATCGCGCTTCACGAGCCAATCGTTCTTCTTCCAAACGTTGTTTTTTCGCTTCAAAACGCAATTTTGCGCGTTCGGCTTGCGCGGCTTCTTCACGCTGATGTTCGATTTCTGCTTTTTCCTGACGATAGTAATGCACCAGTGGAATGTTGCTTGGGCAGACCCACGCACAAGCACCGCATTCGATACAATCAGACAGATTATATTTTTCAGCATTCTCGTGATCACCAGCTCGGCTGTACCAGTACAATTGCTGTGGCAGTAATTTTACCGGACACACATCGGCACATTTTGCGCAACGTATGCAATTCACTTCATCATCGCGCGGAGGCAATTCAGAAACACTGGGTGCCAAAAGACAGTTGGTAATTTTTACCACCGGCACATCGGCATGGGGTAGGGTAAAGCCCATCATGGAACCGCCCATGATGACACGCTGACGTGGTTCTGGAACCAATGAAAATTGCGTCAGTAGCCAGCGAACGGAGGAACCTAAACGAACCCAGGCGTTTCCGGCCTTCTTAAACTGAGAACCGGTGAGTGTCACGACACGGCGAATCAGCGGTTCATCTTCGATAATCGCTTGTCGGATGGCGTAAGTCGTACCAACGTTTACCATGACGACACCCATAGATAACGAGCGTCCACCAGCTGGAACTTGTTTCCCCGTTAATATTTCGATCAGTTGACGGGCACTTCCAGACGGGTATTTGGTTGGTATAACGCGAACAATCACATCGTCAGGTAGCGGGTGTAATAAGAAGGCGGCGATGGCTTCCGGTTTGTTATCTTCAATCGCGATGATAGTAATAGTCGGGCGCAAGATATGTTTAATGATCTCAACACCTTCGAGGATCTCACGGGCATGCTCGCGCATCAGACGATCATCGGCGGTAATGTATGGCTCGCATTCCGCCCCGTTGATGATGACGATCTCTGCTTTCTCACGAGCTACGCTTAATTTGGCATAGGTAGGAAAGCCTGCACCGCCTAAACCGGCAATACCCGCTTGACGAATCCTGTCGAATAATTGAATCGCATCATAACGGTGAAAATCTGGCCAGGGTTCACGTTCACGCCATTGATCTAAACCATCTGGCTTGATGTGAATACAAGGTTCGCTTAAACCAGATGGATGCGCCACCGTATGTAATTCAATCGAGGTGATGACACCTGAACTGCTGGCATGTACCGGCACTTCCATCGGGTGATCGCTGGCGGTTAACTGTTGACCCGTTAAAACATGATCGCCGGCTTTCACCAATAATCGCCCGATGCGGCCACTGTGTTGTTTGATTGGAATAACCAGGAATGGAGGAATACCTGCGTTAACTAACGGCGCTTCACTGGACTCACGCTTATGTTCATCGGGATGCAAACCACCGTGGAAGTCCCAGATTTTTCCTTTACGGATTTTACTGATGATATTCAGAATACTCATTGCACCATTCTCACCGGAATTGTTTCAACATCCCACTTCCAGCGATCCGGCGTGGCAGGTAAATCGATCATTTCAATACAGTCGGTCGGGCAGGGGTCAACGCACAGGTCACAACCGGTACATTCACTACGCAGAATGGTATGCATCTGTTTTGGCGCACCAATGATGGCATCAACAGGGCAGGCCTGAATGCATTTAGTACAACCAATACACAAATTTTCATGGATGAAAGCCACTCGTTTCGGTGGGCTTAATAATAACTCGTCATCATCAGTTGGTGGTTCTACCCCCATCAGGTCGGCAATTTTTTGGATTGTCTGCGAACCACCAGGCACACATTTGTTAATGCTGTCGCCATTTGCGATCGCTTGCGCGTAAGGGCGGCAACCTGGGTAGCCACATTGCCCACATTGTGTTTGTGGTAAAATGGCATCAAGTTGATCAACAATCGGATCTGATTCCACTTTGAAACGAATAGCCGCATACCCCAGCAGCAATCCGAAGATCAGTGCCAGTAGGGTGAAAATGATGATGATTAATAGAATCTGATTCATGATATTAGAGCTTGATCAAGCCAGTGAAACCGAGAAAAGCCAGCGACATCAAACCTGCCGTCACCATGCCAATTGCGATACCTTGAAAAGGTAGCGGTACGTCACCGGCTGCGATACGTTCTCGCAAACTGGCAAACAAAACCAACACCAGCATGAAGCCCATTCCGCCACCAAAGCCATACACTACACTTTGCATAAAGTTGTGTTGCAGATTAATGTTCAGCAGCGCCAGACCTAAAACGATACAGTTAGTGGTGATCAAGGGCAGATAGATACCCAGAACGCGATAAAGGTCAGGCGCCGTTTTCTGAATGACCATTTCGGTAAACTGCACAACCACGGCGATGACTAAAATAAACGCTAATGTGCTGAGTGATGCTGCACCCAGAGGCGTCAATATGTATTGGTTGACCAGATAACAGAAAGCCGAAGTCAGCGTTAAGACAAACGCAGTGGCGACACCCATGCCAATGGCGGGTTCAATTTTTTTCGACACGCCCATAAAAGGGCAAAGACCGAGAAATTTAACTAATACGAAGTTATTGACCAGTACAGTACTGACCAGAAGTAACAGGTATTCGGACATAATTCATACCTCAGCTTGCAAGCGCGCACATTATCTTAGTATGCCGGAAGCTTAACAACCCTTAATCACAAGGGTTTCTGGCTATTAGTACGCTGAATGGCTAGACTTTGCTCTCTTTAGCCCCATTTCCAGGAGGTAATTTTGGGTGGCTTATCAATGCTGGCACTTACTCTTGCCATGCTGCTTTGGTCCAGTGCATTCATCTCATTGAAATATCTGCTGGATTATTTTCATCCGACACAGATTGTATTTATTCGTATGCTGATTGCCAGCGGCTGTTTTTTACTTTTTGGTAAGAAGCTTTTACAGTTTCGTTATGAAGCTGGCGACTGGCGCTGGCTGGTCGTGATGGGCATTGCGGAACCCTGTTTATATTTCTTATTTGAAACATCGGCATTGCAATACACCACGGCTGGACAAGCGGGCGTGATCACCGCAACATTACCGTTGCTGGCTTCTGTAGCTGCATTTCTGATCCTAAAAGAGCGTATTGGGAAACCACAAATTATCGGTTTTATTATCGCTATCCTCGGTTGTTCCGGGCTAAGTCTAGCAGCACAAAATGGAGAACAAGCCAGCAACCCATTACTGGGAAATACGCTGGAATTCTTAGCCATGCTTTGTGGTGCGGTTTACTCGATAGCTATTCGGAAATTATCAACGCGCTATTCGGCATTGGTGCTTACCTCATTTCAGGCTTTTGTTGGTGTGATTTTCTTTGGCCCGTTGGCGTTACAACATGATCTGCCAGCTAACATTCCGCTATTTCATTGGGCTAATTTCATCTATTTGGCAACGATTGTCACCATTGGTGCTTATTGGTTATATAACTGGGCTATCAGCCGAGTGCCGGTGTCACTAGCCACGGCATATATTAATTTAATTCCCGTATTTACCTTGTTATTGGCTTTCTTGTTATTGAATGAACGGCTGAATTTCTGGCAATGTCTGGCTTGTGCCGCAGTATTTGTTGGTGTGGTAATTAGTCAGTTACCGGAAAAAGAAGTGATAACAGCGGAAGAACAAACAACTGCTTAGTGGCTAAGCGTTGAATCAATAAGATAAGGGGAAGTATATTCTTCCCCTTCAATTTTGAGCGTTTATTCGAAATGAGACAGCGCGAGTGCAAAGTCCAGAACATCCATTTCCACGCCACTCAGCGTTTCATCCCATTCTACCCCGATCATTACGCCATCAGCGTTTAAGTCGTTTACCCATTCGTCAAAAAATTCATCTAATGGAATGGCGGTTGGTTCGTATTCTTTCCATTCATCACAGCATAATAATTTGGCGGCACGTTCAGATGACCATACGGGTAATACATCAACGGCGTCATCGTCTTGTGAGTCGCAAACCACCCATTCATCTTCAAACTGCAGCCCCCACAGAACACCGTTGTCTTTCACTTCGGTGATAAATTTTTCCGGGATATGCTGTTCGGTGTGATCTGTCATATTCATGTTCCAATTTGAGTGGATGATAACGATTTTGTGTATTGTAGCGGAAAAATCAGGTTTCGGTATTTTGTGTCTTCTTAATCAGCTCTCTGTTGGTCATAAAGAGACGGAAATCAAATTCCAGCTGATGATAAGAAGGTTCCATGTAAGTGCAAAATTGATAAAACGCTTTATCGTGCTGTGTCTCTTTCAGATGCGCTAATTCATGTACGGCAATCATTCGTAAAAATTCCGGTGGTGCTTCCCGGAAAACACTGGCAATGATGATGTCATGTTTACGTTTTATTTTACTGCCTTGCAGCTGTGCTTTACGCACGTTTAAACCTAGCGCATGGTGAACTACGGAAAGTTTACTGTCATACCGTACTTTACTGATTGCAGAAACATTACGCATATAGCGATTTTTCATCTCCGCCACATAGTCAAACAGCGCAGTATCACTTTGAATATCATGCTGATCCGGATAGCGTTTCGCTAAAAAATCGCCGAGCTGTTGCTTATGGATCAGCTGTCGCACCTGCTGTAGTAATTGTTCCGGGTAACCATTCAGATACATTAAATCAGACATGGTTTTTACTCTTTATTTGGCTCTTTTTTAACCCAAGGTGAATTTTGAGTTAATACATACAAATCTTCTACTTTGGCTCTGGCCCAAGGTGTGCGACGTAAAAATTTGAGACTCGATTTAATACTCGGTTCATTTTGAAAACAGTTGATGTCGATACGCTGACCTAACTCATCCCAGCCATAATGAGCTACCAGTGCTGTAACGATATGTTCCAGCGTCACGCCATGCAGCGGATCTTTGGATTGAAATTGGGACATATTGATTAATGTTCTGCCATATAAAAATAAGCCGACAGAGTAGGAGATGAAGGCTGAAATAGCAAATCAGCAAAGATAGAAATAGACAGTTATCTGTGTGATGATGATCAATTTTCCGCATCTGTCATAATTATCATGGAATTAGAGCTTTCTACGTTCATCCTTCTGGCTTTTTGCGGCATCGCCGCAGGGTTTATTGATTCAATTGCCGGTGGCGGTGGACTATTAACTGTACCTGCTTTACTGAGTATTGGTATTCCTCCCGCACAAGCATTGGCGACCAATAAGCTACAAAGTAGCTTTGGCAGTTTTTCCGCCACATTTTATTTTTTACGCCGAGGCTATATTGATCTGAAGCTGATCCGTAATGGTGTCTTTTTTACCTTTATTGGTAGTGCGTTAGGTACTTTGCTGGTTCAGCAAATAGACCCGTCAGCATTAAAACAAGCCATTCCTTTTATGCTGATCGGCTTTGCGCTGTATTTCATGTTCTCGCCGCGCATTGGTGAGGAAGATCGCCAGCAGCGCATTAATTTTTCGTTGTTTTCTTTATTGGTCGGATTGGGGGTGGGGTTTTATGATGGCTTTTTTGGCCCAGGAACCGGTTCATTCTTTGCTATCGCTTTTGTCGCGCTTGCGGGTTTTAATCTGTCTAAAGCAACGGCGTATAGCAAATTACTAAATTTTACCTCTAATGTAGCATCACTTATTTTCTTTATGCTGGGTGGAAAAATTCTCTGGCAAGTGGGCATTGTGATGGGCGTTGGGCAGTTCATCGGCGCACGTCTTGGCTCAAAAATGGTAGTAAGTAAGGGAAGCAAAATTATTCGGCCTTTATTGGTGACTATGTCATTGGTTATGTCTGCGCGCTTACTTTGGCAACACTATTACGCAGGCTAATTTTTAGTCATCATATTGTCATTTTCCACAGGCACTCTTCACTGGTAATCAGAACATAACAACCAAAGAGAGTGCCGATGAAACTACGCCGTAAAAAAATTAAACAACGCCATATGTGGTTCAGCTTATGGCAGCATGAATTGTCACCAATCAATCAAGCAAATTTGACACCAGTCAAGGTCAGCGAACGATAAATACGGTTGTTCTTGCAGAACAGACGGCGGCTTTGCTATCAGTTTGTTATAGTTAATAATAAACGCTGGTAATGCCTTATGTTTCTGGAACAAATTGAAATAACAGGATTCCGTGGCATCTCCAAGCTATCAGTTAAACTGGGGCAGATTACCGCACTGATCGGGGAAAACGCTTGGGGTAAAAGCAGTCTATTACGAGCGTTATGGAGTCTGCTTGGTCATGATGCATTACCCTATCAATTTGTCGCTGACGATTTTTACCGAGCGCCCTGTGATGGTGCCAATGGTCAGGAACTTATCATTCGTCTTACTTTCCGGGAACACCGCCCGGGAGTCAGTCAACATTCTCATCGTCTGAATCGTCTGTCCAGCATCTGGACTCGCCATCATTTAGACATGTTTCACCGCATTCATTATGTAGCCAAAGCCTCTTTGAATACGGATGACATTATTTCAGAACATTACTTTGAAGATGCGCATGGCAGTCGAGTGCCCGATGAAAATAGCGCGGAATTAATTCGTTTATTAAGCTCAATGAACCCAGTGCTACGTCTGCGCGATTCACGTTCAATTAGTGCATTAGTTGAGCCTGCTGTTGAGCCAGATGATTTTGTAGGTGACATTACCGACTTATTACCGGATTGCACTCCAGATCGGCAACAGCGGATCACCGATGGTGTTCATGCTGCAGAATATCTGCTTGATCGCTATTTCATGAATGTGCCTCATCAAACTAAACGCAGTCAGCGCGATATTATCAACCAACCGGGCTCATTGCATGGTCTGACTGACTGGCATGATCTGTTGCGTAATATGGATAACGACACCATGCAACAGATGCTAGCGCGGATCGGTCATGCGCTGTTGTCATCGCATTCAGGGCGTAAGTTAGAACACGAAGCGCGTCCTATCTATATTTTGGAAGATCCGGAAAGTCGCTTACACCCGACTATGATGTCGATAGCCTGGGGACTGATCCAGCAATTGCCAGGGCAAAAAATATTAACAACCAATTCCGGCGATTTATTGACTACGTTACCGCTGAGCCAGATCCGGCGTTTAGTTCGAACGAATGGCACCGCTAAAAGTTATCAGATGGATGAAAATCGTTTCACGGCGGATGATTTACGTAAGATCACCTTTCATGTGCGGATCAATCGGCCAATGTCGTTATTTGCCCGTTGCTGGCTGTTAGTGGAAGGTGAAACAGAACTGTGGTTGCTTTCTGAACTCGCGCAGTTATGTGGTTATCATTTACCCGGTGAAGGTGTGCGTATCATTGAGTATGCGCAATGTGGTTATAGCCCATTGATCAAGTTGGCTAATGACCTCGGGATCTCATGGCATATGCTGGCTGATGGTGATGAGGCGGGGGTTCGTTATGTTCAGGGTGCCAGAAGATTAATGGCCGAGGAACGTCAGCACGGCAGTGCAAGCAATTTGACGTTGTTACCCAGTCGAGATATTGAGCATTTTCTTTTTACACATGGGTTTGAGGATGTCTATCGTCGGGAGGCTGGCAACCGTGATCTGCATAATTTGCCTGCGAACAAAGTTATTGAACGCGCAGTTTCTCGTCGATCAAAACCAGGTATGGCATTAGCGGTGATTGAAGAAGCGATGAAGCAAGGTGTTGATAGCGTACCAAGTTTACTACAAAACATGTTTAACAGAGTCGTAGCCTTGGCGCGAGAGCAGGCATAAAAAAAGCCTTCCTTGAAAAGGAAGGCTTTTTAATGATGAATATTAGAACAGAACTTCAGTCAGATTATACAGTTCTTCGTTAAATGGACGTTTCATGTTCTCAATACAATCGATGATATCGTGGTGAACCAGTTCATTTTTCAACAAACCAACACAACGACCACCTTCACCTTGTAACAACAGATCCACAGCATAAGCGCCCATACGGCTCGCTAATACGCGATCACGTGCTGTTGGTGAACCACCACGTTGGATGTGACCCAGAATGGTTGCACGAGTTTCCAAACCAGTATGCAGTTCGATCAAATTGGCCAGCGCGTTAACATCGGTAACGTGTTCGCAAATAGTGATGATCGCATGACGTTTACCGTTCGCAATACCTTCATCGATATTGGCCAGCAGGTCTTCTTTTTTGAAGCCTTTTTCAGGAACGATAACGAATTCTGCACCACCAGCAACAGCTGCAGCCATTGCTAAGTCGCCACAGTGACGGCCCATTACTTCAACTACAGAGATACGTTTGTGAGAAGTAGAGGTATCACGCAGACGGTCAATCGCTTCCATTACTACGTTCAGTGCAGTATCGAAACCGATAGTGAAATCAGTGCCCGCGATATCGTTGTCGATAGTGCCTGGCAGACCAATACATGGGTAGCCCATTTCAGTCAGTTTTTTCGCGCCCATATAAGAGCCGTCGCCACCGATAACAACCAGTGCTTCGATGCCGTGTTTATTCAGGTTAGCAATTGCTTCACGACGTACACTTTCTTCTTTGAAAGCAGGGAAGCGAGCAGAGCCCAGCATGGTGCCACCACGGTTAATGATGTCTGACACGCTGCGGCGATCCAGTTTTTCGATACGGTCACGGTGTAAGCCCAAATAACCGTCGCGAATACCGTAAACTTCAATACCTTTAGCCAGTGCAGCACGAACTACAGCGCGGATTGCCGCGTTCATACCTTGCGCATCACCACCACTGGTCAAAACACCAATTTTCTTGATCATTGTGTGCCTCTATATAGAAATTACAAAACAAACAGATTCTTGAGTGAGTACTACACATGGCATGTCGTTATGATTTTATCAGCCGTCTGGAAGTTCACCCGTTCATATCCGGACCGTGTAATACAAAACAAGGCACCCTCTATGAGGATGCCTTGAAAAAAACAATTATTTAGCTGCAGCTTCGATGATGGCAGAGAAGTCAGCCACTTTCAGAGATGCACCACCGATCAGACCGCCATCGATGTCAGCCTGAGCCAGCAGTTCAGCTGCATTTGCAGCGTTCATAGAACCACCGTACAGAACCTGTACTTTAGCAGCTACATCAGCGTTGAAACCAGCCAGGTAAGCACGGATGTGTGCGTGTACTGATTGAGCGATTTCTGGAGTAGCAGTTTTGCCAGTGCCGATTGCCCATACTGGTTCGTACGCGATAACAGCGTTAGCGAAAGAGTCGATACCAGCTACGTCGATAACTGCTTTCAGCTGAGTTTCAACAACAGCGTTAGTTTCGTTAGCTTCGAACTGTTCCAGAGTTTCACCGATACACAGAACAGGAACCAGGCCACCAGCTTGAATAGCAACGTATTTAGCAGCAACAACAGCGTCAGTTTCTGCATGCAGAGTACGACGTTCGCTGTGACCAACCAGAGCGTATTTACAGCCGAATTCTTTCAGCATAACTGGAGAGTTTTCACCAGTGAATGCGCCAGAGGTATGAACGTCTGCATCTTGTGAACCATATTTCAGTGCAGAACCGGCAGTCAGTTGTTCAACTTGACCCAGGAAAATAACAGGTGCACAAACAGCGACTTCAACGTTTGCTGCTGCAGCTACAGGTGCTTTCAGACCTTCAACCAGAGCTTCAACAGACGCTTTAGTGCCGTTCAGTTTCCAGTTACCCATGATCAGGTGTTGTCTCATTTGCTGTATCCTCAGGATGGTTTGTGATGTTTATAAGTATTTGCACCGCATTATAGAAGGTGTGACGCCCGACGAATAGTCGCCATTTTGTTACCGCTCGTAATTTTTTCTCTTATTACTGATCCATATCAGGAACTTCACTTGAAAAAAAACAAAACGAAATAAAAAGTGCTCTATTTGTTAACAAGTTAGTTACGAAAACGGTTCCATAATTGACCAATCCATTCATGCAGTGCCATTTCAGAATACATAAGATAACGTCCGGATGGTAAATAACCGTAGGCCGGAACCGACAATTGTTGCTCTCTGCCTACATATTGCGCCGGGGCTGGGATCGGGTTTATACCTACATGATGGAATAATGTCATGGCTCTGGGCATATGTGATGCAGAGGTAACGAGCGCAGTAGGGTGCCCGGAAACTAGCTGACTGTCGCGTGCCACTTCCTCTTCCGTATCGCGGGCATTTTCAATCAATGTCATATCTTTCCGTGCTACGCCATTAGCTTCAGCTACACGGGCGTACATTTCTGCACCAGATACTGGGTCGCCAGCAACACTGCCAGAAAAAATCATCTGTGCCTTGGGGTTGAGTCGTTTTATGCGTAAGGCTTCTTGTATACGCGCGCTGGCGGCTTCAGTGAGCTGACTTGCTAAAGGCACCGACGGATCAGAAACATGGCCGTGACCTAACACAATAATAAAATCGACGGGCTGATCAGGAAAAGCGGGGTACATCTGCTCTAATGGCCGATTGAGCATTACGCTGGTTGGGCGAACTGAAAACATGATTAACACGATAGTGGCAATCGAGATAAGTAACTTGCCACTTTTCTGCCAGCGGGTTAACCATAGTAAAAATAAGCCGACAAAAAGTAGTAGCGCACAAAAAGGCAACGGCATCAGTAGCAGACCCAGCCATTTTTTAAGCATAAAAAGCATATCTTCATCCCGAATTGACGATCGAAATTCCACGTTTTCGCGGCTTATGACAGAATAGCGGCCCTTTTCCATCAGATACAGCAGAATAACCTTTATGTCAGATCACTCTTTTGATGGGTTGTCAGAGAAATTTGCACAGAACATCTATGCCACCAGTAAAGGAAAGATCCGTACCGCGGTTGTCTGGCGAGATCTGGAACAGGGGCTGGCACGCTTTGGTAATCAACGAGTACGTATTTTAGATGCCGGAGGTGGTTTTGGTTTTTTTGCACAAAAATTAGCGGCACTGGGGCATGATGTCACATTATGTGATCTTTCTGCCGATATGCTGGAACTGGCGAAAGAGCAAATTGCTGAAAAAGGCCTGACTGAGCGCATCCGTTTAGTGCATTGTGCCATTCAGGATCTGCCTGAACACGTAGATGGTACATTTGATTTTGTGCTGTGTCATGCGGTTGTCGAATGGCTGGCTGACCCCAAATCGACGTTGATGGGGTTACTGCATTATTTAAAGCCGGGTGGATTGTTTTCATTACTGTTTTACAACCGTGATGCGTTGCTGTTTCAAAGTCTGGTGGTGGGGAATTTTGACTACATCCGCGCTGGTCTGGTAAAAAAACGGCAGCAAAAACTGACACCGACCAATCCGCAAACACCCGCGGATGTGTACCAATGGCTGGCCGAATGGCAGATGCCAGTGTTGTGCCGCAGTGGCGTGCGTGTGATCCACGACTACATGCGGCATAAAGAAGATCAGCACAAAAAGTTTTCCGATTTATTGGAAATGGAATTACGTTATTGTCAGCAAGAGCCGTTCGTCCATTTGGGGCGTTATATGCATGTGCTGGCCAGTAAGCCGTGCCAGTAAATCATGATTGATAAGAGATTATAATGACCGAACAACTTAGGCTTGAGCGCAGCCTGCCGGAATTAGTCGATTGGGTGAAACAGGAACAGCTGGAACTTCATCTTAGTAATGAACGTCTGGCGTTTCTGATCGCGATATCCTCAATGGCACGGGATGAGCAAACACAGGAATTAAGCGAGGCCGCACTGCATGATGCGTTTAGTTACGTCAGCCA
>ERZ650306.500-NODE-500-length-23723-cov-28.843333_pt1 | contig 23723 bp, 22 predicted proteins | sample MGYA00376242_ERZ650306 | MGnify/ENA primary metagenome ERZ650306 (study PRJEB26733, sample SAMN07839244) | wastewater metagenome | biome: urban; feature: wastewater treatment plant; material: waste water | place: USA: North Carolina | collected 2016-03-31 ... | reverse complement strand
GCGCGGCAGCCCAGCAGATCGCCTGGGGCATGCAGGACGTGATGTTTGCTGGCGGAGGTGAAGAGCTGAGCTGGGGCATGTCGCTGCTGTTTGACGGCATGGGTGCCATGTCCAGCAAGTACAACGAAACGCCCGAGAAAGCCTCGCGCGCCTACGACGCGAACCGCGATGGCTTCGTGATCGCCGGTGGCGGCGGTGCCGTGGTGCTGGAGAGCCTGGAGCACGCCCTGGCCCGTGGCGCCAACATCCTCGCCGAAGTGGTGGGCTTTGGTGCCACCAGCGATGGCGAAGACATGGTGGCCCCTTCAGGCGACGGCGCCATCGCCTGCATGCAGCAGGCCATGGAAGGGCTCGATGCCCCCATCGACTACATCAACACGCACGGCACTTCCACCCCCGTGGGAGACATGCAGGAAGTGCGCGCCATGCGTGCCCTGTTTGGCGACAAGGTGCCGCCGTTCTCGTCCACCAAATCGCTCACCGGCCACTCGCTGGGCGCCACGGGCGTGCAAGAAGCCATCTACTGCATGATCATGCTGAACAAGGGCTTTATCGCCGGCTCGGCCAATGTGGAAACGCCCGACCCAGCGCTGGGCGACATGCCCTTGGTGACGCAGACGCGCGATGCGCAGTTGAACACGGTGCTGTCCAACAGCTTCGGTTTTGGTGGTACCAACGCCAGCCTGGTGCTGCGCCGCTGGACTGGCGCCTGACGGACGGGGCGCTTTCCCGCAGCCCCAGGTAGACTGATAAAAAAGGGCGTTGGCTTTTGAAGCCAACGCCCTTTTTTTGGACTGCATCGGGGGAGCCCTGGCGCGCAGTGCATGCGCCGCGCCAGGGTTCATCGGCGGTCAGTACGCCAGGTTGAGCTGGAAGATCGCGGTGCTGCCGCTGACTTCATTGCCCACCAGCAGCAGGGGCTTGCCATTGGGCGAATCCTTGGCGGGAACGAAGGCCAAGCCTTCGGGGCCCAGATCGCCCACCTTGTCCAGTGCGGGTGGGGTGGCGGCGCCAAATGCAGTTGTCCAGTTTTCACGGGTGTTGATGTAGTCCACGCGCTTGGGTGTCTTGGCATCGGTGATGTCGAACACCAGCACGCCGCCCATGCGCTCCAGTCCCACGAAGGCAAACGTCTTGCTGCCGATGGTGCCCACAGCCAGGCCTTCTGGCTCTGGTCCCTTGGCAGAGCTGCGTGCATCCAGGGCAGCGGTGGCGTCATGGCCGCTGTTGAAGTAGGTCTTGCAGGCGATGTCGCGCTTGGCACCCAGCTTGCAGTCGTCGCTGGCCAGGAACTGCTCGATGGCTGCGCCCGAATCCCACACCTGCTTGCCCTGGGCATCCCAGATGGAGATGGAGCGGCCGCCGTAGGCATAGAGCTTGTCGTACATCAGGCGATTGCCTGCGGGGTCTACCTGACCTGCGGCGTTGTACCACTTGGGGCTGCCGTCGGCGTTGGTCTGGTAGCCCTGGGTCCAGGTCACCTTGAGGCGGCCGAGCTTGTCGTCGTCGCGGCAGGTCTTGGGGTCGCCGGCCACGGCGCCGCACCAGGCGAAGTTGGCTGGGTTGAGCAGTGCGCCGCCGTTGCCCTTGGCCAGGGCGATCAAGTGGGCGGGCAGGTCATCGTCAGCACGGCGCAGGAAGCCGTCCTTGTGCACCAGGTGCTTGACGCGCCACTCTTCCACGAAGCCCTTGGTCACATCGCCAGGGCCTTTGGCGCCGTTGCCAAAATAGGCTGGCGTGCCTTCGCCCCAAGCGCGGGCGTCGCCCTCGTTGGCGCTGACCAGGTAGGTCTGGCCGTCGCCCGCCTGGTAGGCGGCAATGGCGTCGGGCTGGTACATGCCCAGCACGTTGGGGGCGGTGGTGATGTTGATCACGGGGCTCTTGCCGTCGCTGTCGGCAAAGTCTAGGGCGTTGGCGGCCACGCCGTGGTCCTTGTAGCCCAGTGCCACGATGTCGGTGACGGCGGCCTTGGCGATGTCCACGATGGCCAGGGCGTTGTTCTCTTGCAGGGTCACCCAGGCGGTCTTGCCATCGGCCGATACGGCAATGTATTCGGGCTCCAGATCCTGTGCCACCGTGGCGCGGCCCTTGCCGTCTGCTGTGGGGCCAAACAGGCGCACTCCCTTGGCCATCAGCTCAGCGGCGCGGCTGTTGAAGGCTTTGAAGTCGGCGGTGCGCACCACGGGCGCGCCGGGGTTGCTCACATCCACCATGCTGATGGAGCCTTCGGGGTCAACCTGGTAGTCATCGCTGGGCTCGGCTTCGTTGGCGACCAAGATGGTCTTGCCATCGGGCGTGAAGGTCAGCATGTCGGGCAGTGCACCGACGGGGGCGGAGCCTAGCAGCTTCAGGTCTGCGGCCTGGTAGATGGCGATGCGGCCAGCATCGGTCTTGGGCTTGGCCTGAATGGCGATGGCCACCAGCCCGTTCTTTACGGCCACGCTGTTGACTTCGCCGTTGGCCAGTACGGCTGCGCCGTTGACTTCCCCGACTTTCTTGGGGTTCTTGGGGTCGCTCAGATCCAGCACATCCAGCTTGCCTGACTGTGCATTGACCACGAAAGCGCGCTTGGAGGCTGCATCAAAAGCAGGAATTTCTGCCGCACTCTTGAGGAACTGCCCGGCAGAGTAGCCGCCAATTTTTTCGAGCTGCAGCGAGGCGGGGGTGCGTTCGGGCTCATCGTCGCTACCGCCACAGGCGGCAAGGGCGGCCACGGCCAGCAGGGAGATACCGAAAAGCTTGCGGTGAGAGGCGTTCAACAGAGGATTCATGTGGGGTAGTTGCTGGTGAGAGGGTCAAAACAGATCACGCTGGATTCAATGTCACCACCATGACGGTTTTGTGAATGTCGTGGTGCGGCCGAAGGTGGCCTGCATCTCTGGTGTGCAGTGCGTGCCCTGGGGGCTGTTCACCCGTCCGGGTGCGATGGGCGCCGTAAAATCGACGTTTGCGCAGTGCAAACTGCCCTCGATTCACCGGCGCAGGCTCCGCCTGCGGTAAGTCAGACACCATCCATGCTCACCTTCCAACAAATCATCCTGAAGCTGCAGTCTTACTGGGACGCCCAGGGCTGCGCCCTTTTGCAGCCCTACGACATGGAAGTGGGCGCAGGCACCTCGCACACCGCCACCTTCCTGCGCGCCATTGGCCCCGAGCCCTGGAAGGCCGCCTACGTGCAGCCCAGCCGCCGCCCCAAGGACGGCCGCTACGGCGAGAACCCCAACCGCCTGCAGCACTACTACCAGTACCAGGTGGTGCTCAAGCCTTCGCCGGTCAATATCCAGGAGCTCTACATCGACAGCCTGCGCGCGCTGGGCATCGATCCGAACGCCCACGACATCCGCTTCGTCGAGGACGACTGGGAGTCGCCCACCCTGGGCGCGTGGGGTCTGGGTTGGGAAGTCTGGCTGGATGGCATGGAAGTCACCCAGTTCACCTATTTCCAGGAAGTCGGTTCGCTCTCCTGTCGCCCGGTGCTGGGCGAGATCACCTACGGTCTCGAGCGCCTGGCCATGTACCTGCAGGGCGTCGAAAATGTGTATGACCTGGTCTGGTCGATCGGCCCGGATGGCACGCCCGTCACTTACGGCAACGTCTATCACCAGAACGAAGTGGAGCAATCCACCTACAACTTCGAGCACTCCAATGTGGAGTGGCTGTTCCGCCTGTTCGGCGAATACGAAGGCGAGGCCAAGCGCCTGATGGCCGTGCCGCTGGTGCTGCCGGCCTTCGAGATGGTCATGAAGTGCTCCCACACTTTCAACCTGCTCGACGCCCGTGGCGCGATCTCGGTGACCGAACGCGCCGCCTACATCGGCCGCGTGCGTGCGCTGGCCCGTGAAGTGGCCCAGGCCTATTACAACTCCCGCGAAGCCCTCGGCTTCCCGATGCTGAAGAAGGAGGCCGCGTGATGACCGGCGCGACCCTGCTCGTTGAACTGCTGACCGAAGAACTGCCGCCCAAGGCGCTGCCCAAGCTGGGCCAGGCCTTCTCCAATGCCATTGTGGCCGGCCTGCGCACCCGCGGCCTCGCTGCCGCCGACGGTGCCTTCCGCTGGTTCGCCACCCCGCGCCGCCTGGCCGTGACGGTTGCCCACGTGCTCCCCGAAGCCGCCGCCAAGGACGTCACCGAAAAGATCATGCCGGTCTCGGTCGCCCTCACCGCTGATGGCCAGCCGACCCCGGCTCTCACCAAGAAGCTCGAAGGCAAGGGCATTCCCCTGTCGGCCGTGGCGAGCTTCGAGCGCCGCATGGACGGCAAGGCCGAGGCCTTGTTCTACACCAGCACCGTGGCCGGCGCGAAGCTCGCCGACGTGCTCGCGGGCATCGTCCAGGACGCCCTCAAGTCGCTTCCGATCCCCAAGGTGATGCGCTGGGGCGACGGCGATGCGACCTTCGTGCGCCCCGCCCACAAGCTCACCCTGCTCCACGGCGCCGACGTGGTGCCGGGCAGCGTGCTCGACATCCAGTCCGGCCGCACCACCCGCGGCCACCGCTTCATGAGCAAGGGCGACATCGAGATCTCCACCGCCGACGCCTACGAGCCGACGCTGCTGGCCGAAGGCAAGGTGATCCCCGATTTCGCCGAGCGCCGCGCCAACATCGAGAAGCAGCTCGTCACCGAGGCCGGCCGCCAGCATGCCACCCTCGGCGAATACGCCGATCTGCTTGATGAAGTCACCGCGCTGGTCGAGCACCCGACCGTTTACGTGGGCGAGTTCGAGGCCGAGTTCCTGGCCGTGCCGCAGGAATGCCTGATCCTCACGATGCGCGCCAACCAGAAGTATTTCCCGCTGTTCGACAACCAGGGCAAGCTCACCAGCCGCTTCCTGATCGTCTCGAACATGGAGTTGGCCGACCCCACCAACATCATCGCCGGCAACCAGCGCGTGGTGCGCCCGCGCCTGTCCGATGCCCGCTTCTTCTTCGAGCAGGACATCAAGGCTGGCCTCACGCCGCGCGTGGTGAAGCTCGGCTCGGTGGTTTATCACAACAAGCTCGGCTCCCTGGGCGACCGCGTCGAGCGCCTGTCCGCCGTGGCCCGCACCATCGCCGGCATGCTGGGCGCCGACGAGAACCTCGCCAACCGCGCCGCGCTGCTCTCCAAGGCCGACCTGCTCACCGACATGGTCGGCGAGTTCCCCGAACTGCAGGGCATCATGGGCCGCTACTACGCGCTGGCCGAAGGTGCCCAGCCGGTGGTGGCGGAAGCCATCGAACAGCACTACCGCCCGCGCTTTGCCGGTGACGCGCTGCCCGACTCCAACATCGGCCGCGCCCTGGCCCTGGCCGACAAGCTCGATGCCCTCACCGGCTTCTTCGGCATCGGCCAGATCCCCACCGGCGACCGCGATCCCTTCGGCCTGCGCCGTGCCGCCCTGGGTGTGCTGCGGATCCTGATGGAGGGTCAGCTGCCCCTCGATCTGGTCACCCTCATCAACGAATCCGCCGGGGCCTTCAACCCGGGCGTGCTCGGCGCCGAGCTGCCCGGCCCGCTGTTCGACTTCATGCTCGAGCGCCTGCGCAACCTGCTGCGCGACGCCGGCCACGCCCAGGACGTGGTGGATGCGGTGCTGGCCCTCAAGCCGACCCGCATCGATCTGGTGGTGCCCAAGCTCGAGGCCGTCGTGGCCTTCCAGCAGCTGCCCGAAGCCGCCGCGCTCGCCGCCGCCAACAAGCGGATCGTCAACATCCTCAAGAAGGCCGAAGGCGCGGTGGGCGAGCCCGACGTGGCGCTGCTCGTCGAGGACGCCGAGAAGGCCCTGTTCCACGCCATCGTCGAGGTTGCTCCGCTGGCCCGCTCCCACTTCCAGAACGAGGCCTACACCGAAGCCCTGCGCGTGCTCGCCGGTCTGCGTGCGGCGGTGGACCGCTTCTTTGACGAGGTGATGGTGATGGCCGACGAGCCGCTGGTGCGTCAGAACCGCCTGGCCCTGCTGGCTCAGCTGGCGGGTCTGATGAACCAGGTGGCCGACATCTCGCGGCTTTCCGCATGAGCCGGGCGAGGGGGCAGTCCATGAAACTCATCGTTCTCGACCGGGACGGCGTCATCAACGTCGACTCCGACCAGTTCATCAAGTCGCCGGACGAATGGAAGCCGATCCCCGGCTCCCTCGAGGCCATTGCGCGCCTCAACGAATCCGGCTGGCGGGTGGTGGTTGCCTCCAACCAGTCCGGTGTCGGGCGCGGGCTGTTCGACATGGACACCCTCAACGCCATCAACGAAAAGATGACCAAGACGCTCGCCCAGGTGGGCGGGCGGCTGGATGCCATCTTCTTCTGCCCCCACGCCGCGGATTCCACCTGCGACTGCCGCAAGCCCAAGCCGGGCATGTTCCGGCAGATCGCCGAGCGCTTCAATGTGGACATGCGCGGCGTGCCGGTGGTGGGCGACAGCCTGCGCGACCTGCAGGCCGGCGTCGCCGTGGGTTGCACGCCGTTTCTGGTGCTGACCGGCAGGGGCGTCAAGACCCAGGCCGATCCGGCCCTGCCGCCCGGCACCCAGATCTTCCCCGACCTGGCAGCCATCGCTGCCCAGCTCACCGTCTGACTGGAAACCCCTCCGTGGTCCTGATCCGCAACCTGTTGTTCATGCTCGCCCTGGGCATCTTCACGCCGCTCTACGCCCTCATCGGCATGGCGACTTTCCCGTTCCGCCCGCAGACGCGCCACAAGCTCATCCGGGGCTGGGCGCGGATCATGATCTGGGTCATCAAGCACGTGCTGGGCATTCCGTACCGGCTCGAAGGCGCCGCCAACATCCCGGCCGGGCCGGCCATCGTGCTCTCCAAGCACATGTCCGCCTGGGAAACCATCATGCTGCAGGATGTCTTTCCGCCGATGGTCTTCGTGATGAAGCGCGAGCTCCACAAGGTGCCGTTCTTCGGCTGGGGGATCTCCCAGATGCCGATGATCGCCATCGACCGGGCTGCCGGCAAGGACGCCCTCAACCAGGTGGTCGAGCAGGGGAGCGACCGCCTCAACCAGGGCTTCTGGGTCACGGTCTTTCCGGAGGGCACCCGGGTGGCGCCCGGCACCACCAAGCGCTACAAGCCGGGCGGCGCCTGGCTCGCCCGCGCCACGGGCACCCCGGTGGTGCCCGTGGCCCATAACGCCGGCGAGTTCTGGCCGCGCAACGCCTTCTTCAAGCGTCCTGGCGAAGTGGTGGTGAGCGTCGGCCCGGCCATCGACACCCACGGGCTGACGGTGGACGAGATCAACGCCAAGGCCGAAGCCTGGATCGAGGCCGAGATGCGCCGGCTGTTCCCGTCCCACTACCGCCACGCCGGCAAGCGTCAGGAGCCGGCCAAGGCGTGACCGCGCCGGCCGTCGAATCCCGCGAGATCCTTCTCGACGGGGTGCGCGTTGCCTACACCCTGCGGCGCAGCGTCCGCAAGACGCTGGGGCTGCGCATCGATCACCGGGGGCTCACCGTGGGCGTGCCGCTCCGGGTGGGTCTGCGCGAGGCCGAGGCCTTCATCCGCAGCCACGCCGCGTGGGTCGTCGAAAAACTCCACAACCGCCCGCAGCCCGAGGCCCGTCCGGCCTTCGAGGCCGTCGATGGCGCGGCCGTGCCCTTTCTTGGCGAGGCCTGGCGGATCTCCATCGGGCGCGGAAACAACCGGGTGCTGTGGCACGAGATCGGCCCGGAGCGGGTGCTGGAGCTGGCCCTGCGTAGCGGCGGCGATGCCCGCCGGCTATTGTTGCGGGAATTGCAACAAAGAGGCCTCGATTTGTTCAAAAACCGGGTCGAGGAGTTCTGCCTGCGGCTTGGGCGCCCGGTGCCGCCGGTGGCGCTCTCCAATGCCCGCACGCGCTGGGGCAGTTGCAGCAGCCGCAGCGGCATCCGCCTGCACTGGCGGCTCATCCATCTGCCCCTGGGCCTGATCGATTACGTGGTGGCCCACGAGGTGGCGCATCTTGTCGAGATGAACCACTCGCCGCGTTTCTGGTCCGTGGTTGAGTCCATCTATCCCGATCACGTCGCTGCCCGCAAGGCCCTGCGCCAGGTGGCGGCGAGTCTTCCTTCCCTCTGACTCTCAGGAAAACAACCATGCGTCTTCTGCACACCATGCTTCGCGTCGTGGACCTCGACCGTTCCATCGCCTTTTACACCGAAGTGCTCGGCATGCGCCTCCTGCGCCGCAACGATTACCCGGAGGGCAAGTTCACGCTGGCCTTCGTGGGCTATCAGGATGAATCGGAAGGGGCGGTGCTGGAGCTTACCCACAACTGGGGCGTCGAGTCCTACGAGCTGGGCACGGCTTACGGCCACATCGCACTGGCGGTGCCGGATGCCTACGCGGCCTGCGCGGCGATCAAGGCCCGCGGTGGCAAGGTGGTGCGCGAAGCCGGCCCGATGAAGCACGGGACGACGGTGATCGCCTTTGTGGAAGACCCGGACGGTTACAAGGTGGAACTGATCCAGGCCAAGTCCTGACCCGCGCCGCCCCCGGCCGGCCGGGGGCTCAGGCGGCGGCGAAGGCTTCGCGCAGGGCAGCAAGCTCGGCGCGCAGGGCTTCTAGGGCCTGGGGTGCGTCGGCCATGCGCTTTTCGCGGCCGATGCGTTCGAGCTGCGCGGCCCCTGTCTGGGCCCGGCCGGCGCAGAAGTTTGACACCGCACCCTTGAGGGCGTGGGCCGCGTTGTGCAGGGCCTCTGCGTCGCCCTCGACCACCGCGGCCTCGATGTCGGCAAACAGCCGCGGCTCGTCCTCGATGAACATCCCGATGAGTTGTTCCAGCAGTTCTTCGTCTCCGCCGAGGTTGAACAGCACTTTCTGACGTTCGAACACCGGGCCGCTGATGCTGGTGGGTTCGCTGGGCGGTGGCGGCGCCGGGTCGCCCCGGCCAGTGTGCTGGATGAGCACCTCGACCAGATCCGGGGCGTGCACCGGCTTGGAGAGGTAGCCGTCCATGCCGGCGGCGAGGCAGCGCTCCCGGTCGCCCTTCATGGCGTGGGCGGTCATCGCCACGATGGGGGTGTGGGTGGCGCCGGCGGCTTCGCGTTGGCGGATCTGAGCGGTCGCGTCGAATCCGCCCATGATGGGCATCTGCACGTCCATCAGCACCAGGTCGTAGCGGTTGCGGGCGTGGAGCTCCAGCGCTTCCTTGCCGTTGTTGGCCACGTCGGCCTGATGGCCGAGCTTGCCCAGCAGGCGCAGGGCGAGGGTCTGATTCACCACGTTGTCTTCGGCCAGCAGGATGCGCAGCTGGCGCTTCTGCTCGCGCAGGCTGTGGCGGGTGATGAGGGGCGAGCGGTCGGCGCTGCTGCTGTTGCCGGTGTTGTCGTCGATCGGCTCCACCGACAGCAGGATGGCGTTGAGGAGGTCGGACGCCATGATCGGCATCGGCAGGTAGGCGGAGATGCCCATCTCGCGGCAGCGGGCGCCGTCGCCCCGGCGGCCTTCGCCGGCCAGCATGACGATGCACGGGGGCGGCGCGGCGGCGGAGAGGATGGCTTCGGCTAGGTCGAAGCCTTCGATGTCCGGGAGCTGGGTGCTGATCAGCACCACCTTGAAGGGTTTGTTCTCGGCGGTGGCGCGGGCCTGTTCGCGCAGGGCGCCGCTGGCGTCGGATACGGTGACGGGCTTCATCCGCCACTGGCCAAGCAGCTCGACGAGGGTTGCCCGTTCGGTGCTGCTGTCCACCGCGACGAGAACCGGCAGGCCTTCGAGGTGGGCTTGTTCGTCCAGCACCGGCGTGGCGTGGCCGGCTTCGAAGCGGGCGGTGAAGCGGAAGGTGCTGCCTTCGCCCGGAGTGCTGGTGACGCCGATCCGCCCGCCCATGGCCTGGACGAGCTGGGCGCTGATGGTGAGCCCCAGCCCGGTGCCGCCGTAGCGGCGGGTGGTGGAGGAATCGGCCTGGGAGAAGGCTTCGAAGATCAGGCTCTGTTTTTCTGGCGGGATGCCGACCCCGGTGTCGTGCACGTTGAAGGCGAGCTCGACCTTGCCCGGGTCGCCGTTGCCGGCTTCGGTGCCCGGTTCGACCAGGAGGCGAACTTCGCCGTGCTCGGTGAACTTGATGCCGTTGGAGATGAGGTTGATCAGTACCTGACGCAGGCGATGGGGATCGCCGATCAGGTTGTCGGGCACCGTCGGGGCCACCTGGGCGGTGATGCGCAGGTTCTTCTCGTCGGCCCGCTGCTGGAGGGTGCGCACGGCGAGGGCGACGCAGTCGCGCAGGCTGAAGTCGATGTGCTCGAAATCGAGCTTGCCGGCCTCGATCTTCGAGAAGTCGAGGATGTCGTTGATGATGCCGAGCAGGGAGTTGGCGGAGGTCTTGACGAGGCTGAGGTATTCCCGCTGCTCGTTGTCGAGGGGCGTGTCGAGGGTGAGCTCGGTCATGCCGATGATGGCGTTCATCGGCGTGCGGATCTCGTGGCTCATGTTGGCGAGGAAGTCGCTCTTGGAGCGGCTGGTGGCCTCGGCGACGTCCCTGGCCTGGCGCATGGCGGCTTCGGCGGCCTTGCGCTCGCCGATGTCGCGCACGTAGGCGGTGATCAGCCGGCGACCGGCGCTGTGGACGGCGACCAGGGCGACCTCGGCGGGGAATTCGACCGGGCCGCTACCGGTGTGCCGGACGGCGATGGCCTCGGTACGCTGGGCGAGGGTGCCGGCCTGGGTGTCGGCGAGCAGGTCGAGGAGGGCCTGGGTCTGGGCGTCGCGGATGCGCTCGGGGAAGAGCAGGGCCACGGCGCGCTGCCCGATGGCCTCGTGGGCGGGGATGCCGAAGGTGCGCTCGGCCGCCGGGTTGTATTCGAGGATGAGGCCGTCTTCGCCGATGGTGACGATGCTGTCGAGGGAGGCTTCGGTGATGGCCCGGTTGCGCGATTCGCTGGCGGCCAGGGCCGACTGGCCTTCGTGCAGGCGTACGGAGGTCTGGTTGAGGGCGTCCACCAGCTGGCGCAGCTCGGCGATCGGGCTGTCTTCGTCGAGGGTCTTGCCGTGGCTCGTCTCGAGGGTTTCGGCAAAGCGGGTGGCGCGGGCGAGGCTGCGCAGGGGCGGGCGCAGGAACTGGCGGATGACGAGGGTGCCGACGACGAGGGTGACGATCGCGGCGATCAGGCTGTCGATGATGATGATCTGGAGGTTGTCGCCGGCCGCCGGGGCGACCTCGATGCGCAGCCAGCCGAGGGGGGCGGCCGCGCCAATGCCGGCCCAGGCGACGAAGTGGGTGGACCCGTTGCCGGTATTCCCCTGGGAGGCCCGGCGGGCGCTGTCCGGGACGAGGACGGGGACGCCTTCGATGGGCTCGACGGCGATCGGCGCACCGCCTGCGCTCCGGCCGACGCTGGTGAGCGGCACGCCTTGACGGTCGGTGACCGTGGCGCGGCGGATGTGGGGGTTGTATTCGAGTTTGAGCAGGTGGCCGGTGGCGCTGGCGATGTTGCCGCTGGCCAGGTGGGGTTCGAGAGCCGAGGCGAGGGCGTGGGTCAGTTCGTCAGCGTGCTGGCGTTCGAGCCGCTCGATGAATTCGACCTGCTCGTTGCCCAGGTAGATCGCGTAGGCGCCAAGGGACAGCGTGAGCAGGAAGGCGAACAGGGCAGTGAGCTGCTGTCCGAGGGTGTGCAGCCCAGCGCCTTGCGCCAGGCGTTGGAGGGCGTCTTTCATTCGTCTTTGAACCGCTCGCGGATTTCCAGTACTTCCGGGATCAGGCCCAGGAAGCTGTCGACGCAGGCCGGGTCGAAGTGGCTGCCGCGGCCTTCGCGGATGAAGTTGAAGGCGGTGTCCAGCTCCCAGGCCGGCTTGTAGGGACGCGGCGAGGTGAGTGCGTCGAAGACGTCGGCCACGGCGACGATGCGGCCGACCAGCGGGATGGCGTCGCCGGCGAGCCCGTCGGGGTAGCCGCTGCCGTCGTATTTCTCGTGGTGGGTGAGGGCGATCTCGGCGGCCATCTGGATCATCGGTGACGACGAGCCCTTGAGGATGTCGTGGCCGATGCGCGGGTGCTGGCGCATGATCACCATCTCTTCGGGGGTGAGCCGGCCGGGCTTGAGCAGGATGTTGTCGGGCGTGCCCACCTTGCCGATGTCGTGCATCGGGGCGGCGGTGAGGATGCGTTCGCAGGTTTCGGCATCGAGCCCCAGATCGCGGGCGATGATCTGCGAGTAGTGGGCCATGCGCAGGATGTGGGCGCCGGTTTCCGGGTCGCGGAACTCGGCGGCGCGGGCCAGGCGGGTGATGGTTTCCTGTTCGCGGGTGACGATCTCGGCGGTTTTCAGGATCACGGCGGCCTGCAGGTCGTCGTTCCAGGTGCGCATGCGCTGGTGGCTGGCACGCAGCGACAACATGGTGCGCACCCGGGGGTCGAACTCGTGGCGGTCGATGGGCTTGGTGAGGAAGTCGTTGGCGCCGGCCGCGAGGCTTTCGTAGCGCACTTCCTTCTCGTGGGCCGCGGTGACCATCAGGATCGGGACGGTGTCGGCCGGGTAGAGCTTGCGGACGGTCTCGATGAACTCGATGCCGTTGAGGTCCGGCATCATGTAGTCGACGATGACCAGGTCGGGCTCGTGGCTGCCGCACCACTGGAGACCTTCCAGCGGCGAGCTGAAGGTGACGATCTCGGTGCCCGGTGGCGTGAGCTTGCGGACGAGGGCCTGGATCAGTGTGAGATTGAGCGGCGTGTCATCGACGATGGCAATGGCCATGAGTTCTCCCGGTAGGCCGCAGCTCCCGGCGGCCAGCGTCAGATTATCGGCCCGAGGTCGTCGAAGTTGAGTCCCGGGCCGGGGTTTGCGGCTGCGTCGGCGGCAGTCTGAACCTCGCCGCGGGCGGGCGCCGTGCGCGGCAGGGCGAGGACAAAACGTGTTCCGTTGCCGGGCGAGCTGTGCACGGTGATGCGCCCCCCCAGCACCTGGGTGACCAGATTGTAGACGATATGCAATCCGAGACCGGTTCCACCGCGCCCGAGGCGGGTGGTGAAGAAGGGGTCGAAGATGCGTCGCTGGTCGGCGATCGGGATGCCCCGGCCGTCGTCGGCGAACTCGATCTGGACGCTGTCTTCGTCCATCACCCGCGGGGTGACCGTGATGCTTCCCCGGGGGAGACCTTCGAAGGCGTGAAGCAGGGCGTTGGTGATGAGGTTGGTGAAGATCTGCCCGAGGGGGCCGGGGTAGCTGTCGAGGGTGAAGGGCGCCGTCTCGAGCACGTCGAGGGTGAAATCCCCGTGCTTGAACATGGGGCTGATGGTGATGGCCATCTCGCGCAGCACTTCGTTCAGCTCGAAGCGCCGGCGCTGTTCGCTGGTCTGGTCCACTGCCACCTGCTTGAAGCTGCGTACGAGCTCCTCGGCCCGCAGCAGGCTGCGCATCAGCAGATCGACGGCCTGCCGGGTGCCCTGGGTGAAGCGGTCGAAATCGGTGCGGCGCAGCTTGCCGGTGCTGTAGGCGGCGATGAGGTCGTCGGTGCGGGCGGCGAGGGTCGAGGCGACGGTGACGCTGTTGCCGATGGGCGTGTTGAGTTCGTGGGCGATGCCGGCGACCAGGGAGCCGAGGGCGGCCATCTTTTCGCTGCGGACGAGCTCTTCCTGCGTCTGATGCAGGATGCCGAGGGCCTTGGTGAGTTCGGCGGTGCGTTCGGCGACGCGCAGCTCGAGGCTCTGGTTGAGATCCTCGATGTGGGCCTGGACCCGCCGCAGTTCGGAGATGTCGACCATCGACCACAGGGCGCAGTCCTCGTCACGAACCCGCAGTCGCCGGGCCGAGACGAGGCAGTTGGCGATGCCCGGACGGCCGATGGGGCGCAGCCGGACTTCCCGCTGCTCGACCACGTCGCGGGTGGCAAGGCCGCCGTAGAGGTCGTCGTAGTCGGCGGGGTCGAGCCAGCAGCCGAGCTCGCCGCTGGTGCGGGAGATGATCTTGTCGCGTGGGCAGCCGAACAGGCGCTCCCAGGCAGGGTTGGCGTCGAGGTAGGTGCGGTCGCTGATGCGCGTGAGGGCGAGGGCGAAGGGCGCCGAGTTGAAGATGGTGGAGAACTTGTTCTGGCTGTCGTGGAGGTTGGCGACGGCGGCCTTCTGGTCGGTCACGTCGCGGATGATGCAGATCAGGCAGGTCTGGCCGGCGATGTCGACGGTCGAGGCATTGACCAGGCAATCCCGGTGGCTGCCGTCGGCGGTGCCAAGGGTGCACTGGAAATCCCGCAGCACGGCGTGCTCCTGGAGCAGCTCGACGATGGCCACCCGTTCTTCCGGGTAAGGCCACAGGCCGAGGGCGTGGGCGGTGGTGCCGAGGGCGGTATCCCGCTCCCAGCCGGTGAGGGTGACGAAGGCGGGATTGACGGCCAGCAGCTTGCCGTCCCGGAGGCGGCTGAGGGTGATCGCCTCGGGGCTGGAGTGAAAGGCGGTCGAGAACATCACCTCGGAGATGCGCTGGGCTTCGGCGGCCTCCTGTCGGGCCTTCTCGAGGCGCTGCCGGGGGGTGATGTCCTGGCACACCGCGAGGATGCAGGTCTGCCCGTCGATGTCCAGCGTACGGGCGCGGAGCAGGGTTTCGACGGGCGTGCGGGCTTTGGTGAGGAGGACTACCGGGCGGTCCACCACGGTGTGGCCGGCCAGCAGTTCGGCGCGGATCTGGTGCAGATCCTCGGGGTCGTGCCAGATGCCCAGGTCGCTGCAGCTGTGGCCGACGCTCTCGTCGCGGGCGTAGCCGAGGGCGGCGGTCCAGTTGTCGTTGACGTCGATGAGCCGGTCGTCTTCCAGGGTGGCGAGGGCGACCATTTCGGGCAGGAAGCGGAAGAGGGCGGTGAAGCCGGCGTGGGCGGGGTCGAGGGGTGGTGTGGCGGGCGGTGGCATGGGGTTTCAGCGCAGGGCGCGGACCAGGTCGGCCATGGTTCCGAAGCCGACGTCGTAGAAGTGCTGGAGCAGCGGGGCCAGGTGATTGAGGGCCAGGATCAGCACGCCGAAACCCACCGTCAGGGTGATCGGGAAGCCGATGGCGAACAGGTTGAGCTGCGGCGCGGCGCGGGTCAGGATGCCCAGCGCGATGTTGGTGATGAGCAGCGCGGTGACGATCGGCAGGGCCATCAGCAGGCCGGCCGAGAACACCGTGGCGCCAAAGCGCGCCAGCAGCAGCCAGCCGCCCTTGTGGGGCGGGGTGGCGCTGATCGGCATCCACTCGAAGCTGTGGGCGAGGGCGTCGACCAACAGCAGGTGGCCATTGAGGGCGAGGAAGATGAGCGTGGCCATGAGGATCAGGAACTCGCCGACGACCCCGGTCTGGCCACCGGCCACGGGGTCGAAGAAGGTGGCGAAGGACAGGCCCATCTGCAGGCTGACGATCTCGCCCATCACGTCGAGGGAGGCGAACACGACCCGCAGCACGAGGCCCATCGCCACGCCGGTCATGGTTTCGAGCGCAATGATGAGCAGGCCGTCCCACGAGCCGAGGGGGATCGTCGGGGGCGGCGGCAGGGCCGGGACGATGCCGATGGTGATCGCCAGCCCCACCATCAGCTTGATCCGCCGCGGAATGCCGTTGTTGGAGAACACCGGCGCCATCCCCACCAGCCCGAGGATGCGGGCGAGCGGGAAGGCGAGCATCGCGAGCCAGGCGTCGAGCTGGGCGCTGGTGACCGACAGCATCGGGCTACCCGATCATCGCGGGGATGTTCTCGAACAGGCGGCGGATGAAGTCGGTCATCATCGTGATCATCCACGGCCCGGCCACCACCAGGGTGATGAAGGTGGCGATGAGCTTGGGCACGAAGGACAGGGTCTGTTCGTTGATCTGGGTGGCGGCCTGGAAGATCGACACCACCAGGCCGGTGACCAGCGCGGCGATGAACAGCGGCGCGGAGACGAGCAGGGTGAGTTCGAGGGCCTGGCGGCCGAGGTCGATGACGGTGGTGGGAGTCATTGCGGGTTCCTTCCGGCGGCTATCCGAAGCTCTGCACCAGCGAGCCGATCAGCAGGTTCCAGCCATCCACCAGCACGAAGAGCATGATCTTGAACGGCAGGGCGACGATGGCCGGGCTCATCATCATCATCCCCATCGACATCAGCACCGAGGCGACCACCATGTCGATGATCAGGAAGGGGATGAACACGATGAAGCCGATCTGGAAGGCGGTCTTGAGTTCGGAGGTGACGAAGGCGGGGATCACCACGCGCATCGGCAGCTCCTCGGCCTTCTCGACGCGGGGCGTCTTGGCGAGCTTGGAGAAGAGGTTGAGGTCGGGCTCGCGGATCTGCTTGAGCATGAAGGCCTTGACCGGCACGGTGGCCCGGTCGAGGGCTTCGTTGAAGGTGATGCGGTTTTCGGATAGCGGCTGCCAGGCCTCGGTGTAAACCTTGTCGGCCACCGGCGCCATGATGAAGAAGGTGAGGAACAGCGACAGCCCGACGATCACCTGGTTGGGGGGCGAGGTCTGGGTGCCCATCGCGTGGCGCAGCAGCGACATCACGATGATGATCCGGGTGAAGCTGGTCATCATCAGCACGATGGCCGGCAGGAAGCTCAGGGAGGTGAGCAGCAGCAGGGTCTGCACCGACAGGCTGTACTGGGTGCCGCCACCGCCGGCCGGCGCGGTGGTGAGGGCCGGCATGGCCTGGGCCAGCGCCGGCAGGGGCAGCGCCAGGAGCAGGGGCGGGATGAGCGGCGCCACGCGGCGCAGGGCAGTGAAGGCTTTCATCGGGGGCGACGCTGCAGCGTCTGTTTGAGCCAGGCCTGGAAATCCGCGCCGCCGGTAGCGGACGACGGGGCGTCGCCGGCGGTGGTGGGCAGGTCGATGGCATCGAGGGTATGCAGCGGGGTGATCCGGCCGGGCGAGACGCCCAGCACCAGCACCTTGTCGGCCACTTCCACAAGCACCACGCGCTCCCGCGGGCCGACCGAGGTGGCGCCGCGCACCTTCAGCAGCCCGGCCTTGCCGCCCTGACCGGCGCCGAGGCGCTTGAGCAGGTGCAGGCTGCCGATCAGGAGGCCGATGATGAGGGCGAGGCCCAGCAGCATCTGCACGACGCTGCCCGTCACGTCGGCGCTGCCGTCGGCAGGCAGGACGGGGCCGGAGAGGAGCAGCAGGCCGGCAGCGGGCAGGAAGTGGCGCATGGCGATTGGGGGGAATCCGGGGCATTCCGGGGGGAGCCTGGAGGGGAGAATAGCCCCGGACCGCGGCGCGGCATGGGCCGATTAGGCGGGCAAAACGGCACTTTTTCATGCTTTCGGCTTTGGCCTGCTGAACTGCGCCGGGCGCCTATACTCAAAACGCACGGAGCGCCCGATTCTTGCCGGGCGGCTCGGGAAGACGGCAGATCCAACAGAGTGGAGGTGCGATCATGTTGCTGTGGCATCGTGACAGCCAGCTCGCGGCTGGCGTGACGGACGGAGGGGCGCCGGGCGCGGCGTCGTCCGGCTACGAGGAGAAGCGTCAGCGGGCCCTCAAGATACTCGGCGAGCGCTGGCTGCTCCATCGGGCCAATGCGCCCGACCGCCGCCCGGCGAGTTCGGTGCTGATGAGGGGGCGGACCGGGGCGGTGTGACGTCCGCCAGATCCTGAATGCAGTTCGGCCCCGCGGTGTTGCGCCGCGGGGCCGAGAGCTTTTGTGGGGCGGGGATCAGGAGCGCAGTTTGCGGATGCGCTCGGCGGGCGTGATGATGTCGGTGAGGCGGATGCCGAATTTGTCATTCACGACCACCACCTCGCCCTGGGCGATCAGGGTGCCATTGACGAGCACGTCCATCGGTTCGCCGGCAAGGCCGTCGAGTTCGACCACCGAGCCGTGGGCCAGCTGCAGCAGGTTGCGGATGGCGATCTTGGTGCGTCCCAGTTCCACGGTGAGCTGCACCGGGATGTCCAGGATCATGTCGTAGTCGTTGATCGAGCCGCTCTTGGCGCCGGCCTGGCCGAAATCCGGGAAGAGCTGGCTGGCGGGCTTGGCCTGGAAGGGGGATTCCTCGCCGAGGGCGGGCTCCGCCGGGTCGGTCAGGCCCTCGGCGGCGGCCTGCTCCTGCATCGCAGCGGCCCAGTCGTCGTCGCTGATCTGGTTGTCGTCGGGGGTATCGGTTTCTGACATGGCTCACTCCTGGCTGGGGGCCGGGGTATCTTCTTCCTGGGCGAGGAAGCGCTCGATCTTCAGCGCGTACTGGCCGCGCTGGACGCCGTAGCGGCATTCCATGAACGGGATGCCGTCCACTTCAGCCTGGATGGTTTCGGGGATGTTGAGGGGGATCACGTCGCCGGGCTTCATGTTGACGATGTCGCCCAGGGTGACCTTGGCGTTGCCCAGCCGGGCCACCAGCGTGACTTCGGCGCTCTGCAGCTGCTTGCCCATCATGCTCACCCAGCGGTTGTCCTGGGTGATGTGGTCGCTCTGCATCGTCGAATAGAGCGTCTCGCGGATCGGCTCGAGCATCGAGTACGGGAAACAGAAGTGCATCTCCGCCTGGGCGCCGCCGAACTCCAGCGTGAACGACGCCGCCACCACCACCTCGGCGGGGGTGGCGATGTTGGCGAACTGGGGGTTCATCTCCGAGCGGACGTACTCGAATTCGAGCTTCTGCACCGGCGACCAGGCCTTCGCGTATTCCTCGAAGGTGACCTTCAGCAGACCCTGGATGATGCGCTGCTCGGTGAGGGTGAAGTCGCGGCCTTCGACGCGAGTATGAAAACGCCCGTCGCCGCCGAACAGGTTATCCACCACCAGGAACACAAGGTTCGGGTCGAGCACGATCAGGGCGGTGCCCCGCAGCGGCTTGGACGTGAACAGGTTGAGGTTGGTCGGCACCACCAGGTTGCGGACGAACTCGCTGAACTTCTGCACCTTGATCGGGCCGACCGAGACCTCGACGTTGCGGTGCATGTAGTTGAACAGCCCGATCCGCAGGTAGCGGGCGAAGCGCTCGTTGATGAGCTCCATCGTGGGCATGCGCCCACGGACGATGCGTTCCTGCGTGGCGAGGTTGTACGGGCGTATGCCGTCTCCGCCCTCTTCGCCGGTGTCCTGCTCGTCGGACTCCCCGGTGACGCCCTTGAGCAGGGCGTCTACCTCTTCCTGGGAGAGAAAGTCCTGAGCCATGGTGGTTTTCCGCTTACTGCACGATGAACTGGTTGAACAGCACGGCCAGCACGGGGCCGTCATCCTCGGGGCGGCTGCGCTTGTTCTTCTTCTTGGGGTTGGGCGCGTAGCCCAGCACGTCGTTGGCCTCTTCCTTGATCTCGTCGGCGAGCTCCTCGCGGCCTTCGGTGGTGGCGAGGTCGGACGGTTTCTTGGACGACAGCAGCATGATGACCCGGTGCTTGAGTTCGGGCATGTAGAGCTTGAGCGAATCGCCCACCTTGGCGTCGGACACCCGCAGCACCATCGTGGCCTGCAGGAAGTGGTCGCCCTCTTCGGGGGACAGGTTGACCGTGAACTGCTCGAGCTGCACGAAGACCGGCGGCTTGGACGGGTCGACCTTCACCTTCGGCGGCTCGTGGGACACCGGCTCTTCCTCTTCCTCGCCCTCGGCGTGCTTCTTCTTGCCGAGCAGCATGAAGGCAGCGCCGCCCGCGATCGCCAGGATCAGGACGGCAACGATGATGATGATGAGCTTCTTCTTGCCCCCCTTGGCAGGGGCTTCGCCTTCGGCGGCTTCGGCTTTGGCCGGTGCTTTCGACATGCTGGATTTCTCCTTATCTCAATGCATTGTTATCCATCACGTCCGCCCGGCAAGCCTCGAATAGGGGCCAAAGCCCCCGTCATTTGTGGCGATTCAGGCGAACGTATCCACCAATCCTTCTGCGCGCCGCAGCCAGGGGCTGGCGGCGGCGGTGCTGACGCCGATCTCGTTGCTGCCGCGCGAGGGGTTGAACTGCCCGCCGCGGCGCCCTTCGCCGGAGCCGTCGGGCTGGCCGGAGGTGCCCACGTCGGTCTGGCCCAGGTTGATGCCGCTCTGCTCCAGCACCTCGCGCAGGCGGGGCAGGCTCTGTTCGATCAGGTCGCGGGCGGCCGGCGTGGCGGCGACGATCTGCGCAGTGGTCTGGTCGCCGCTGATGGTGATCGACACCTCCACCTTGCCCAGCTGGGGCGGGGTGAGGGTGAGCTCGGCGTGGCTTTCCGACTGGCCGACCATCCAGCTCACCCGGTTGCCCACTTCTTCGGGCCAGCCGGGAGCGCCGGCCGGGGTGGCGACGTGCAGGGGCACCGGGCTTGCGACTGGCTGGGCGCTTTCTCCCCGCAGGTTGGCAAGGGCCGCCGCGTGGATCGCCGCGAAGTTGTTGGTGGGGGCAGCGGCCACGTCGGCGCCGGTTTCGGGGCCGTGGCGGCTGCTGGTGATGGCGTCTGTGCCAGCGAGGTCGGCCGGCGGTGTCTTGGGGGCGGGGGTGGCATCCGGACCGGCAGGTGCGGCATGGTGGCCGGCAAGATTTGCCGCGTCGGCCGCCAGATCGGTCAGCCCTTGGCTGAGCTTGCCGGCCTCGCCGCCATCGACGCTGAGGCTCGCGGTGGTGTCGATGGCGCCTTTGGCGGTGTCCGGCGTGACGCTGGCGGTGGTGCGGGGCAGCGGCGTCGGGATGGCGTTGGCGGCGGCAGCGGCGCCGGCCAGCAGTGCGGATAGATCGGCCGGCGCGGTGGGCGACTGGGCCTGGGCCGCGTCTTCGGTGGGCTTGGCGGCCTCGTCGCTCGCGGCGGCGGCCCTGGCGTCGCTGGAGGCGGCCTCGTCGGGGCTGGATTCGCCGCGCATCTGGCGTTTCAGTTCGGAGGCGAAACCCTGCTCGGGCGCGTCCGCCTTGCCGGGCTCGGCGGACGCGTCGGGGCGCGTGCCGGTGGCGGTTTTGACGGAGGCGACGGGCGCAGTGTTGGCGATCGGGTTCAGGGCCGGTCCGGGCATGATGTTGAGTCCTGGTGAGGATGCTGACCTACGTTACCCAGCAAGCCACGTGCCAGGGCTGCGCCCGGGCGGATCACTCCTCTTGGGGGCGATCGCGGAATTGCTTGGCGGCGTGTTCGTCGGTGAGCCGCTGTTCCTGCTTGGCTTCCTTGCGGGCCTGCTCGCTTTGGTGGCGGTGCGACAGGGTGTCGAAGGCCTTCACCTTGTTGCGCTGATCCACCCAGGCTTGCTGGCCCTGCTCGGTGCGCTGCCTGGAGTCGGAGACAAGGCGCTGCTGCTGGGCGATCGCGTCATCGAGCTTGCCGAGGAAGGCGCTGAAGTTGCGCCAGGCGTCGGGGCCGATGCCGTTGCGGGCCGCTTCAACGAAGCGGGCCTGGTATTCCTTGCGATAGTCCACCAGCAGGGCGAGTTTTTCCTCCACGGCGTGTTCGCTCGCAATGAGCTCGCCGAGCTTGCGCGCGGCGTCGTCCATGCGGCTGTTCGCCAGATCCAGCAGGGTTTGCAGCGGGAACCGCTCAGTCATCTTCACGTTCCTTCGGCGTTATCGGGCAGGGGACGGGAATCTTTAGGGGCGGGGTGACATCACCTTTCGGGCGCCGGGGGGTGTGAAGGCTGCTCATGGCGTGGCTCCGAAAAGGGCGTGGAGCTTTTCAACGGCGGATTCGTAGGGTTCGCACTCTTCGATGCGTTGCTGCAGGAAGGCTTCGAGCCGTGGATACATGGCCACGGCTTGGTCGAGCACCGGGTCGGAGCCGGCGTGATAGGCACCCACGGCGATCAGGTCGCGGGAGCGCTGGTAACGGGAGAACAGCTGCTTGAAGCGCCGCACCATGTCGAAGTGCTGGCTCTTGACGAGGTTGTGCATGGCCCGGGAGATCGACTGTTCGATGTCGATGGCGGGGTAGTGGCCCTGGTCGGCGAGGTTGCGGGACAGCACGATGTGGCCGTCGAGGATCGCTCGGGCGGAGTCGGCGATCGGATCCTGCTGGTCGTCGCCCTCGGCGAGCACGGTGTAGAAGGCGGTGATCGAACCGCCGCCTTCCGGCCCGTTGCCGGCCCGTTCGACGAGCGCCGGCAGGCGGGCGAACACCGATGGCGGGTAGCCGCGGGTGACCGGCGGTTCGCCGATGGCGAGCGCAATCTCGCGCTGGGCCATGGCGTAGCGGGTGAGGGAATCCATGATCAGCAGCACCTGCTTGCCCTGGTCGCGGAAGTACTCGGCCACCGTGGTGGCGTAGGAGGCGCCCTGCAGGCGCATCAGCGGGCTGCAGTCGGCCGGGGCGGCGATCACCGCCGAGCGGGCCAGGCCCTCGGGGCCCAGGTTGTGCTCGATGAACTCCTTCACTTCGCGGCCCCGTTCGCCGATCAGCCCGACGACGATCACGTCGGCGGCGGTGTAGCGGGCCATCATGCCGATGAGCACCGATTTACCCACGCCGGAGCCGGCAAACAGGCCCATCCGCTGGCCGCGGCCGACGGTGAGCAGGCCGTTGATGGCGCGGATGCCGACATCCAGCGACTGGCTGATGGGCGCGCGCTGCAGCGGGTTGATCGGCCGCGCCTGGAGCGAGCGGCTGTGGCGCACCGCCAGCGGGCCGAGGCCGTCGAGCGGGCGGCCGGCGCCGTCGACGACGCGGCCGAGTAGTTCGTCGCCCATCGGAAGGTGTTTGGCGCGGTCGGAGGCGCGACGGCGCGGTTCGATGCGTTCGCCGGCGATGAGCGGCGGCTGGGTTGGCTCGACGGGCAGCACCTGGGCGCCGGGCGCCAGACCGAACACGTCGTCGGTGGGCATCAGGAAGATTTTTTCTCCGTGAAAGCCCACCACTTCGGCCTCCACCGAGGCGCCGCCCGGGATCACGATGCGGCAGCCGGAGCCCAGCGGCAGCTTGAGCCCGGAGGCTTCCATCACCAGCCCGTTGATGCGCGTGAGGCGGCCGGACAGCTGATAAGGGGCGGTGGCGCCCACCAGCTTGCGGCTGTCGGCGAGGTAGGCGCGCCAGGTTTCGGTGCCGTGGTCCATCAGCTGCCGTCCCCATCCCACAGGATGTTGCGGCCGAGGTTGTCCATGATGCGGCGCCAGCGGGTCTGCAGGGTGGCGTCGATCTGGCTGCCGGCCGCTTCGATGCGCGCGCCGCCACGGGCGATGCTGGCGTCTTCCACCAGCCGGTGGCCGCCGTGGGTGAGCTGCTCGCCCAGGTAGTCGCGCACCATCGCCAGGTCTTCGGGGTTGAGATGCACCATGGCGTGGGCCTGGGGCAACTGCAGCAGGGCCTCGCGGATCAGTTCGGCGACGGATTCGGGGTTGTGGGCCAGGCTGTGGCGCACCATCTGGCGGGCCACCTCGATGGCGACGGCGAGGATCTCGTCGGCCACTTCCTGGTCGAGGCTGGTCATGGCGTTCTCGAGGCTCTGCACCAGGCCGTGGAGCTGCATTGCCTCCATCCGCCCGCGGGCCGTGGCCTCCTCGTAGCCGGCGTCGTAGCCTTCCTTGCGGGCCTCCTCGTGGATGCGCTCGATCTCGTCGGCGGTGGGCAGGTGGATGTGCGGTTCGGGGATCGGAATCTCGGGCTCGAGCTCGACGGGCGCCTCGAAGACGGGTTCGGGCGGTAGCGGTTCGGGCTCGGGTTCGGCGGCGAGGGCAGGGGCGTCGTCCACGGGCGCCGGCATCAGGGGCTCGTCGAAGGACGGCAGCTGCCAGCGCCGGTAGGCGCCGGATGCCTGGGTCGGGCTCATCGCAGCGCTCCGCCTTTACACGAAGGCATCGTCGCCGCCTCCGCTGGACAGCGCGATCTGGCCTTCCTCAGCCAGACGGCGGGCCGTCTTGAGGATTTCCTTCTGCTCGGCCTCGACCTCGGACAGGCGCACCGGGCCGCGGGATTCCAGATCCTCGCGGAGCATCTCGGCGGCGCGCTGGGACATGTTCT
>ERZ650306.495-NODE-495-length-23887-cov-6.647197_pt1 | contig 23887 bp, 24 predicted proteins | sample MGYA00376242_ERZ650306 | MGnify/ENA primary metagenome ERZ650306 (study PRJEB26733, sample SAMN07839244) | wastewater metagenome | biome: urban; feature: wastewater treatment plant; material: waste water | place: USA: North Carolina | collected 2016-03-31 ... | reverse complement strand
TTTATGCGGAAACCTCTTCCCGTCCTCAATACGCGCCGACCAGGCATTTTTATGAAAAATGCGGCTATCTTCCGGAAGCGTTTCTCAAGGATTTCTATTCTCCCGGAGACAGTAAAATTATTTACTCTAAACCCCTTATATAACAAGCATTAACGACTTCTTCGCCCCGCGTCCGTGCGATAAAATCTTGCAATTTCCCCGATAATTCGCTAGAGCACGTTTGGCTTTTGGGTCACCCCAACCGCCCATCGAAGGAAAAAAGGGGAATTTTTTTATGCGCCTGTTTCCAAAGGAAGAAAATTTCTTTGAGCATTTTGAAGAGCTGGCCAATAAGATAGAGGAAGGCGGTCAGTTTTTTCTCGAAATGACCAGAAACCGGGACTATTCCGAGGCCAAAGTCGCCCGGCTCAAGGAACTGGAGCATGAGGCGGACGGCATTACGCATAAAACCTACGAAAGAATGCATAAAACCTTCCTGACGCCCATTGACCGGGAAGATATTTACGCGCTGGTCAATAAAATGGACAGCATCATGGACGTCATCGAGGCCACCGCCGTCCGCATCTACATGTATAAAGTGAAAAAACCCGATGACGAAATCATCAAGCAGGCGGAAATTCTTTTTCAGGCCATCAAAAAAATCAAGGGCGTCGTCCACGGCCTGCGCGATATGAAAAATTCCCAGATGATCCTCGACGGCTGCGTCGAAATCAATACCCTGGAAAATGCCGGGGATGTCGTTTTAAGAACCATCATCACCAATCTTTTCATCAAAGAACAGGACGCGATCGAACTGATCAAATGGAAAGAAATCTTCGAAAGGATCGAAGAAGCCATCGATGTTTGTGAAGACGTTTCCAACATCGTGGAAGGGATTGTGCTGAAACATGCTTGATTCCATGGCATTTGTTTTCATCCTGGTGGCCATTGCCCTGATTTTTGATTTTCTCAACGGCTTCCATGATTCCGCAAATTCCATCTCTACAGTGGTTTCCACCCGCGTTTTGTCCCCCAAATACGCGGTGCTCTGGGCGGCTTTTTTCAATTTTGCCGCCGTTTTTTTTGTCGGAACGCAGGTGGCGCACACGGTCGGCAAAGGCATCATCCACATCGATATCGTCGATAATCTCGTCATTCTGTCCGCATTGGGCGGGGCGATCCTCTGGAACATCACGACCTGGTATTACGGGCTGCCCAGCAGTTCCTCCCACGCCCTGATCGGCGGCCTGATCGGCGCGGGGGTCACAAAAGCCGGAACCGGCACGCTGGTGTGGAGCGGCATTATCAAAACCTCTCTGTTCATCATCATCTCGCCCGCCGTCGGCATGGCGCTGGGGTTCTTCTTCATGGCGCTGGCCATGAATCTGAGCCGAAACTCCAATATCGCCAAGTCCGACAAGGTCTTCCGGAAGCTCCAGCTTTTTTCCGCCGCGGTGTATTCCATGGGCCACGGCATGAACGACGCCCAAAAAACGATGGGCATTATCGCCATGGCGCTCTTCAGCAAGGGGCTCCTGGGGGATACGTTTCACATCCCCATCTGGGTGGTCATCATCTGCTACACCATGATTTCTCTGGGCACCATGTTCGGCGGCTGGCGGATCGTGAAGACCATGGGAACCAAAATTACCAAACTTCAGCCCATCGGCGGCTTCAGCGCGGAAACCGCGGCCGCCTTCTCCATTATCGGCGCGACGATGGGCGGCATTCCCGTGAGCACAACGCACACCATCACCGGTGCGATCGTCGGCGTGGGCTCCACCAAGAGACTGTCCGCCGTACGCTGGGGCGTTGCGGGAAACATCATCTGGGCGTGGATTCTGACCATTCCCATTTCCGCCGTGATTGCCTCCGTGATTTATCTGGCCGTCAACAGCTTTGTCTAGCCGAACCTTCCCCCCGGCCGATTGAAAATGCCATTGCCAATTTGTTCATTTTGCCGTAAATGACTCATATCGAACCGAACACAGGGGATTTGCCGATGCCGGAAAAACGACTGCCTTTTACGCGGAAACAACTGTCTGCCATCCTTGAAAAATATCCGACACCCTTTTACATCTATGACGAAAAGGCCCTTCGGAAAAGCGCCCGCGCCTTTGCCAAGGCCTTTTCCTGGAACCGGGGCTTTAAAGAATTCTTCGCCGTCAAAGCCTGCCCCAATCCCTACATCATGAAAATCCTCCATACGGAAGGATTCGGAGCAGACTGCAGCTCCATGGCAGAATTGCTGCTGGCGCAAAAAGTCGGCATCACCGGGGAAGAAATCATGTTTTCCTCCAATGACACCCCCGCCGCCGAATTTGTCCAGGCCCGGAAACTCAAGGCAACCATCAACCTGGACGACCTATCGCACATTGATTTTCTGGAAAAACACGCCGGACTTCCGGACCTGATCTGCTGCCGTTACAATCCCGGCCCCCTGAAAAAAGGGAACATCATCATCGGCCATCCGGAAGAAGCCAAATACGGATTCACGCGCGAACAACTTTTTGAAGGCTACCGCATCTGCCGGGACAAAGGCGTCCGGCGCTTCGGCATTCACACCATGGTCGCCTCCAACGAGCTGGATCCGGATTACTTTGTCGAAACGGCGGAAATTCTTTTTCATTTGATCGTCGAATTATCCCACGCCCTGAACATCCGCTTTGAATTCGCAAACTTGAGCGGAGGATTCGGAATTCCCTACCGGCCCGAACAGAAAGCCATCGATCTGGAGGTTATGACCCGCGGCATCCGGGAAAAGTATGAAAAGATCATCACGGCCGGCGGCATGGCCCCCCTGAAAATTTTTACGGAAAGCGGACGCTTCATCACCGGCCCTCACGGCTACCTTGTCGCGAAAGTCCTGCACATCAAGGACACGTACAAAAAATTCGCCGGCCTCGATGCCTGCATGGCCAATCTGATGCGGCCCGCACTTTACGGCGCCTACCATCACATCACCGTCGTCGGCAAGGAAAGGCGCCCCCACGACATCCTGTATGATGTTACCGGCTCTCTTTGCGAAAACAACGACAAATTCGCCATCGATCGCCTGCTGCCCCGACTGGCCCCGGGCGACACCGTTGTGATTCACGACACGGGCGCGCACGGCCATTCCATGGGCTTTAATTACAACGGCAAGCTGCGCTCCGCCGAACTGCTCCTTCGGGAGGACGGATCCGTCATCCAGATCCGCCGCGCCGAAACCGTGAAAGATTATTTCGCGACGCTGGACTTCAAGAGGTTGAGCAGGTTTAAAGGCTGAAGACTGAAGGACTATTTTGTGGGCCTTCGGCCTTTTTTATCTATACTGGATGCCGGCCTCCGCCGGCATGACGGCGCATTTAGCGCCTTTCCGTTCAACCTTCAACCTTCAGTCTTATGCCTTCTCCCTGTATCCCTTTATCCTTGCCTTTTCGCATCCCCGTCATTATATTGCCGGTATGGCAAAGGAAAAAATCCCATCAACGCCCGCCGTCCTGGTTCTGAAAAAATCGGCGGCGACTTTTACACTGCAGACCTATGCCTACGAAGAGCACGGCGGCACCAAGGTTTCTTCGCGAAAGCTGGGCGTGGATGAGCATTGCGTGATTAAGACGCTGGTTATGGAAGATGAAAATGCGAATCCCTTCATGATTCTGATGCACGGGGACCGGGAGGTTTCCACAAAGGCTCTGGCCCGCGCGCTGGGCGTAAAAACCGTCAGACCCTGCACACCGGAGACCGCTCACCGGCACACCGGTTATTTTGTCGGCGGAACGTCTCCCTTCGGCGCCAAAAAGGATTTGAAGCTTTACATGGAAAAGACGATTTCCGGCCTTCCGGAAATTTTCATCAATGCCGGCTCGCGCGGACTTCTGGCCAGGATGCCGCCTTCGGAACTGGTTCGCATCCTCAACCCCTTTGAAGTCAGCGTTGCGATATAATTTGCCATTTGAACGGAAAAAAGAGATAATGCCGCAAAATTTCGGGAGATGAAGAATGCCGGAAAACGTTATTATCCGCTGTCTGAACTGCGGAACAAAAAACCGCATACCGCAGCAAAAATTTCAGCGCCGACCTACCTGCGGGCATTGCCACGCGCCGCTGGATCAACTGATTATCCGCTGCCTGAAATGCGGCACCAAAAATCGTCTGCCCGAAGAGCGCCTCAGCTCAAAACCCCTTTGCGGCAAATGCGGCGAAGCGCTGGTTGTTGCCACGCAAAACATCCAACCCGTCGAGGTCACCGATGACTCCTTTGCCCGGGAAGTCCTGTCCGCGGAAATCTCCGTGCTGGTGGACTGCTGGGCGCCCTGGTGCGGCCCCTGCAAAAGCCTGGCGCCGACCATTGACGAGCTGGCCTCGGATTACGCCAACGGCGTCAAGGTCGCCAAATTGAACGTGGACGAAAACCCGGCAACCGCCACTCAGTACGGCATCCGCAGCATTCCCACGCTGCTGTTTTTCCGGGACGGCCGGCTGGTCGAACGCCTCGTCGGCGCCCTGCCGAAGCAGGAAATCGAACGGCATCTTCTTTCCATCATCAAAACCAACTGAAACGGAAACCGATACCCTTCATGGACAAAAACAGGACTCTGGCGTACGCGTGTAAAATCTTCTCTGTCTGGGAAGAAGACGTTCTGCTGCAAAACGGGAAAAAAACCCGGCAAAGCTGGATTGAACACAAACCCACCGTGGCCGTGGTCCCCGTCAACGATCAAAAAGAACTGCTCTTGATCCGGCAGTTCCGCATCCCCACCGGGAAAAACCTGCTGGAAATTCCCGCCGGTTCCATGGACCACGGAGAGGAATCACCGGCCTCCTGCGCGGGACGTGAACTGGCCGAAGAAACAGGCTGGCGGGCTAAAAAGCTGACGCCCCTTTTCGCGGGCTACCTGCTTCCCGGATACTGCAACGAATTCATGTATTTTTTTCTGGCGCAGGACCTGGTGTACGAACCGCTGCAACCGGATGAGGACGAATGCATTGAAGTCATTCCCGTGAGTTTCGACAGGGCCGCCGCCCTTTTGAAAAGCGGCGAGCTGAACGACGCGAAAACCGCCCTGGGAATCATGCTGGCTGAACGATATTTAAAGCTCTGATGTCAGCGCAGCAGCTTCTCCCTCTTCTCCAGCCGAATCTCCAAATTCTTTAACTGCCGGATATCATTTTTCAGCTGCTCGTTTTCCTGCTGCAGACGGATCAGCTCCGCCGAATTCTTTTCTTCCGCCTGGCGGACGCTGCTTTTCAGTCCTTCAATTTCTTTTTTGAGTTTCGCCTGTTCCTGCTGGGCTTCCGCCTTCTGTTCTTTCAACTGAACCTGCAGCGCGGAAACTCTGTCCAGCATTGACAGCAGAGCCTTCGCGCCCTCCGCCCATTTGCTTTCAGGAAATTGCTCCACCAAAGTTCCCAGACGGATTCTTGCCTCATGGTAATCCGGCTCCCGCCCGCTGCCGGACAACAGGGCCAGTGCTTCATCGAACAGATCCCGGTCCGACGGCCCGCTGCTGAAAAGGCTGCCGGCTTTCTTCACCGGCGCTGGGGACTCCTGGCCTCCATCCCGGACGGCCTTTGCCGAACAGCCGCACAACATCAGAAGCAGCAGGATCAAAAAAACCAGTTTTTTCGAATGTCTCAACAATTGCTCCCCTCCAGGCTGCTCGGTAAATTTTGCGGCTGCGCCGCCTTTTGTCTTTCCACCGCTTCTTCCGTTACATAATTGCTGCCGGGCATTCTTTTGGCGTACTCTTTCAACTCCGCCACCCGTCTGGCCATCTCCAGCGGGTTTTTAAAGCGCGATCCGTCATCCGTAACAATCGCCGCGGTGATCGTGATCAATGGAAATTTCTGAACGGTTCCCTGGCGATTCCGTCCGATGAAATATCCCTTTTGCGCATCTTCCGGCCGGTAGTAGCGAAGGATGCGTCCCGCAAAATCCACCACCAGCTTTTTGCAGATGCCCTCCACCTGTCCGGGATCGCCGATGAGAACAAAATCATCGCCCCCGATGTGGCCCAGAAACATGTCGGTCAGCTTCATTTCATCAATATACCCTTGGAGAAGACCGGCGACTTCTTTAATGACTTCGCTTCCCCACGCGTAGCCGTACTGATCGGCAAAAGGCTTGAAATTGTCGAGGTCCACCTGGCACAGAGAAAAAAACTTCCCCTTTGCCAGCGACTGTTCAATCCGGTTTTCAATCGCCAGATTTCCCGGCAGCCCGGTCAGCGGACTGGCGTCGAGGTTGAGCGCTTCCAGCACTTTGAGCCTTTGGGTCATGTGGGCAAAAGAATCGGCCAGTGCTCCAATTTCATCGTTTCGTCTTGCCTCGATTTTGTGATCCAGATTCCCTTCGGCAATCAGGCGAGTGGCTTTCTGCAATTGTTTCAATGGTTTGGAAATATTGCGCGTAATGATCAGCGCCAGCGTTATGCCCAGCACCAGGCTCAGCAAACTCAGCCCCAGGGTCATCTGAACGGCCGCCCGTCCCTGACTGGCGATCCGGTTCATTTCATTATTGATGGCCTGGTCCATGTTTTTTTGAATGTCCCGGAGCTGCATCGCCATGGCATCGATCACAGCCCTCCCTGTTGTGTCGGAAATGGCCTGCGCTTCCTGCAAGTGCCCGTTTTGCGCCAGCAGGGTTTCTTCCGAAAACAATTCTTTCAGGCGGCGGTGCAACACGTCCACTTCGGCAACCGCGCTTTTCGTGCGACGGTCAAGTTTCAGACGGCTTGTCTCGTCCAGTTTTTCCGTAAATTCAACGCTGCGCTTCCAGAAAATCTGCTCCAGTTCAGGGTCTCTCAGAATCAAATATTTCTTTTCGGCGCTTTCCTGAGCCAGCAGAATGTCCATGAGCTGTTTGGAATTTTCCATCAGCACAAAGTGATGATTCGTGATATTGTAGGCGCCTGCGCTGAGTTTCTGCAGATTGAACAACGCAAAGGCGCTGGCCAGGACGGTCAAAAGCGCCATAAACAGATACCCCAGAAATAATTTGCGGCTGATCGTGAGACTCATCTTTTCCAAAACCCGTGCAGACGGATGGTCCTGTGGAATGAAATGCCATTCCCCATCACTGCCTTTTGCACGTAACACAAACAACCGGTTTCCGTAAAGAATAATTTGTTTTTCGGGCTGTTTTGCCCTTTTTTCACCGGCTCCCGCACTCCCCTGAAAGCTGCTTGCCACCGGCGGAAAGTTTTGTTACACTGCCGCACAAAACAGGCAGCCCCTTACGTCAGCTCAGCAAAACCGCGGAGACAGCCTTCGGCTTGGTCCTGAACCGCCTGTCAGAAAGGAAGACGCCGCCATGATGTACAATGATGAGTTTGAAACCCTGCCGCGTGAAGCTCTGAAAGCCCTGCAAATCAAAAGACTCCAGCAGGTTCTGCAGCGCGTTTGCGCAACGGTCTGTTTTTACAAAAAGTCGTTTGCCGCCGCCAAAATATCGCCGGACGCCATCCGCTCTCTGGAGGACTTAAAAAAGCTTCCCTTCACCACCCGCGAGGATTTGCGCAACAACTATCCCTTCGGCCTTTTTGCCGTTCCGATGAGCAACATCGTGAGGCTGCACGCCTCCTCCGGAACCTCCGGCCGGTCCTCCGTGTTCAGCTACACAAGGCGCGACCTGGACACCTGGACGGATCTGACCGCCCGCTCCCTGGCGGCCGCGGGGTTGACCAAAAACGACATGGTCCACAACGCGTTTGGCTACGGTCTGCTCCCCGGCGGCCTCGGGCTGCACTACGGCATCGAAAAAATCGGCGCCAGCGTCATCCCCATCTCGGACGGCAACACCAAGCGGCAAATCACGATCCTCCAGGATTTCGGCCCGACGGTGCTGTGCGCCACGCCATCCTTCGCCCTGCATCTGGCCGAGGAAGGAAGGGCCATGGGCGTGGATATGCAATCCCTGCAACTGCGGGTGGGCATCTTCGGCGCCGAGCTCTGGAGCAACGCCACCCGCGACGCCATTGAAGACGCCTTCAACATCAAAGCGCTCAACATCTTCGGCCTTTCGGAAATGATGGGGCCGGGCATTGCCATGGAGTGTCTGGAAGGCCGGCGCGGAATGCATATCTATGAAGATCATTTTATCGTTGAAACCATCCATCCGGAAACCGGCGACGTCCTGCCCGAAGGGGAAGAGGGAGAACTGGTCTTTACCAGCCTGACGAGAGAAGCTTTCCCGCTGGTCCGCTACCGTTCGGGCGAGATCTCCCGCCTGATTCCCGAACCCTGCCGCTGCGGCCGCACGCACATTCGGATGGAGCGCGTGCTGAAAAGGAGCGACGACATGCTGACCATCCGCGGCATCAATATCTTCCCCGCGCAGGTGGAAGCCATCCTGAAGGCGATTGACGGCGTCGAGCCGGATTATCAGTTGATCATCGACAAAGTGGGCGCGCTGGATGCCGTCGAACTGCACGTGGAAGTCGGCGAAAAATTCTTCGGCGAAGCGGGCGGCGTCAAGGAGCTGCAGACTATTGAAAAACGCATCGTCAAGGACATGAAAGATTACCTGAGCATTTCGCCGCGCGTGAAGCTGGTGGCCCCGCAGACGCTGAAAGAAAGCGGAAAGAAGGTAATCGACAGGCGCACCATCTGATAAAGTATCGGTTCATCCCTTTGCAGGGAACGGTCGCGACCGTTCCCGACCGCCACGAACTTAAAAACTATGGAGGAATTATACATGAAGGTAGAACAAATCTCGGTTTTTCTGGAAAACAAACCCGGCACGCTGGAGCACGCCACGCGCATCCTGAAGGAAAACAACATCAACATCCGCACCCTGTCGCTCGCGGAAACAGCGGACTTCGGCATTTTGCGCCTGATCGTGAATGACGTGGAGAAAACCAACAAGGTTCTCAGGGAAGCCGGTTTCCGCGTCAGCAAAACCGTCGTCGTCGCCGTGGAAGTCCCCGATCAGCCGGGCGGGCTCCACAGCATCATGGAAGTTTTGAACCGGGAAACCATCAACGTGGAATACCTGTACGCCTTCGTGGAAAAAAGCGGCCTGAACGCCGTCATCATCTTCCGCTTCGACGCTCCCGAAAAAGCCATCGAGGTGCTTTTGAAACACAAATTCACCGTCGTGCCGGGATCAAAACTTTATGAGTTCTAATGAAATGGCATGGAATGACTACTTTGGAACCTAAATCGGGAGAGCGTGTCCGGGATGTGCATATCAATGATGACGTCATCAGTGTCGATCTTTTCGATGGGCGAACCATAACGGTGCCATTGGCATGGTTCCCCCGGCTGCTGCATGCCACACCGGCCCAACGGGCCCAATGGCATGTTTCGGGCGCCGGATATGGAATACACTGGCCGCGCCTTGATGAGGATCTTACAACGCAAGGACTTTTACAGGGCGCTCCCGCCCCTCGGAAAAAAGAAAAAGCCGCTTAGCTCCGCCCGCGAAGTGTAAGTGTAGATGGACTTTTTTAAGGGGCCGTCGCCGTTTGCAAAGCCAGCAATCGCGCTCCATGGATGACCCGCAGGATAATGACCTGAGTATCGATCATTTTAAAGATCGTTCGATAATTGCCAAAAAGCAGATGACGATAGCTTCGGTCCAGGAATTCATTTTCCGGAATGAGCGGACAACGTTCAGGATATTGTTCCAGCGAAGCAATTTGTTCTTCAAGCTGAAGGATAAAAGAGGTTGCGGCGTCAGGGTTGTCCTGGGCAATGTAATCCCATAATTCAGCAATATCCGCCTCGGCCGTGGCGGTAATATCAACTTTATATTTCTTTTTCACGCTTGAATTCCTTCAAAAACTCCTGCGCGGAACGGATTTTTCCCTTTTCCACGTCCTGTTCGGCAGGCGCTATGAGTTTTGCAAGGTTCACTGCTCGCAGGTTTTTTTCATATTGCCTGACGTCGAGCAGAACCGAATCAGCTCTGCCGTTGACCGTCAGGATCACGGGCCTCCCCGTGGCATGTAAATGATTCAAAATTTCACGAGTATTGCGCTTTAGTTCCGTTACGGAACGAATATCTTCCGAAGGGCTTATTTGTGTCATCTTTAATCTCCTTTTTAGTGCTCTATTGTGTGCCATAAATAGCATTATTTCTCTTGCCTTACAAGAAATAAGCTTAAGCTTAAGGGGATTAGACTGAAGACTGAAGGTTGAAGACAAAAATTTCAGTTGAGTTGCAGCAGATCTTCCGGCCGGTCCAGCAGGTAATCGGGACCGGTCGCGGCCAGTTTTTCCCGGGAATGCCAGCCCCAGGTCACCGCCACGGTTTTGACGCCGGCCTGCTTGCCTTCTTTCATATCGCCGGTCGTGTCGCCGATGTAATAAATATCCTGCAGGGTGACGTTGTATTTCTGAATGACGTGAAGGATCTTGTCCTTTTTGCTCAGCATGAAATCGCACCCCAGAATATCGTCAAAAATCCCGTTGAAATCATACAGGCGCAGGGCTTCTTTGATCGTCGGCGCGTCATTGGACGAGATGATGATCAGGGGATGGTTTTTCTTCAGTTCCTGCAGCACCGGCCGGATTGCGTGAAAAGGCTTCATGTCGGCGTAACGGACTTTTGCCAGAATGTCCACGGACGCGTCCGAAAACTTTTTCATGTCCACGCCCTTGTCTTCGAGCGACTGGTAAAAGTTGCCCTCAAAAAGCTCCAGGAACTCTTCCCGACCGCGCGTGAGCGGCCGGCCGATCGCGCTGAGGCAATCCGTCACCGTTTTTTCATAAACGTCCAGCGAATCCACTAAAACGCCGTCAAAATCAAAAAGCAGCAGTTTCATATTCCTGTATTCCTGTCTTGCAGCAAAACCTAAATCTGGTCATTCTGCGCATGATCTGAAATCCAGGAAAGTTTGAGAAAATCTGGATTCCCGCCTGCGCGGGAATGACGCAATACTTATGATTCATCATGGAACAAATCGCTTCAGGCGGGCGATGGCCGCCGGGAAGGGCGGCGTCAGGACGCCTCTTTCCGTGATCATCGCCGTAATCAGCCGCGCCGGCGTTACATCAAACGCCGGATTGTACACTTTCATCCCCTTCGGGGCGGCCTGCGCGCCCCGAAACGTCGTCACTTCGTCCGCCTGTCTCTCTTCAATGGGAATGTCCTCTCCCGTTTTGATCGAAAAATCAAACGTGGAAACCGGGGCGGCAATATAGAAAGGAATCCGGTGAGCCCGCGCCAGAACGGCCAGCGCATAGGTGCCGATTTTATTGGCCGCGTCGCCGTTGGCCGCGATGCGGTCGGCGCCGACAATGACCTTGTTGATTTTTCCCTGACGCATCAGAGATCCCGCCATGTTGTCGCAAATCAGCGTGGCGGGAATTTTTTCCTTCTTCATTTCCCAGGCGGTAAGCCTTGCCCCCTGCAGAACCGGACGCGTTTCATCCACATACACATGCAGCTTCTTTCCTTCGGCCGCGGCCGCGCGGAGCACACCCAGCGCAGTGCCGTAGCCGGCCGTCGCCAGCGCGCCCGCGTTGCAGTGCGTGAGGACATGGTCCCCGTCGGAGAAAAGCGCCGCGCCGCGGCGGCCCATCTCCCGGTTGACGGCAATGTCCTCGGCGCAGATGCGCTTCGCCTCCCGGACCAGCTCGCGGGCCGGATTTCTCTTTCCCGAACGGACGACTTCGTCCAGATGCTTTTTCATCCGCTCCATTGCCCAGAAAAGATTGCGGGCCGTGGGCCTGGCGGCCGCGATTTCATCGCAGATCGCGTTGAATTTTTTTTTGAATTTTTCGATGGGTTCCGAAGCAAACGCAAGCGCTCCCAGCGCCGCGCCCATGGCGGCGGCCACGCCGATGGCCGGCGCGCCGCGCACCGTCAAATCCCGGATGGCGGCAATCACCTGCCGGTAGTCGGAGCAGACCACCTGCCGCTCCACAAGAGGCAGAGCGTTCTGGTCGATCAGGACCACTGCGTTTTTTTTCCAGAAAACCGTTTTAATCAATGTCATCCTGAGCCTGTCGAAGGGCCAGCATTTTCTTGAGCAGGTCATTCACCATCTGCGGGTTGGCTTTTCCCTGGGTCGCCTTCATCACCTGGCCGACGAAAAACCCGAAGAGCTTTTCCTTGCCGCCGCGGTAGTCCGCGAGCTGTCCGGGATTGGCCTCGATGATCGCTGCAACCGTCTTCGCCAAGGCTCCTTCATCGGTAATCTGCACCAGGCCTTTTTCCCGAATGATCTCCTGCGGCGTTCTGCCGGTCGCGTACATGTCGGCAATCACTTCCTTGGCGATTTTGCCGCTGATGGTCCCTTCTTCTATGAGGCCGATCATGTCGGCCAGGGATTTTGCCGATACGGGGCACTCCCGGATGCTTTTCTTGTCTTCATTGAGGAACTTCATGACATCGCCCATGACCCAGTTGCTGGCGATTTTCGGCTTGCCGCACAATTTCACGACATCTTCATAATAACCGGCCAGCGCTTTGTCGGCGGTCAGCACGCCTGCGTCGTAGGCCGGGATTTGATAGTCGTTCACAAACCGTTCTCGCTTGGCCTGCGGCAACTCCGGCATACCGGCGCGAATGTCGGCCACCCAGGCTTCATCCACAACCACCGGCACCAGGTCGGGATCCGGGAAATAGCGGTAGTCGTGCGCTTCTTCCTTGCTGCGCATCGGGTTCGTCACGCCCTGCGCGTCGTCCCACAGGCGGGTCTCCTGCACAATTTTTTCGCCGTTTTCCACCAGATACTGCTGGCGGCGGACTTCATACTCCAGCCCGCGCTGCACGTTGCGGAAAGAGTTCATGTTTTTGAGCTCCGTCCGGGTGCCGAACTCCTTCTGCCCGCGGGGCCGGATGGACACGTTGGCGTCGCAGCGGAAGGAACCCTCCTCCATGTTGCCGTCGCAGATATCGAGATACACCAGGATTTCATGCAGGCGACGGAGGTATTCGGCCGCTTCTTCCGGCGAGCGGATATCCGGCTCGCCGACGATTTCAATCAGCGGCACGCCGGTGCGGTTCAAATCCACGTAGCTTGCCGGGTTATGGTCGTCATGGATCAGTTTGCCCGCGTCCTCCTCCATGTGAATCCGGGTGATGCCGATCTTTCGTGATCCTTCGCCGGTGTCGATCATGATGTAACCGTGCTCCGCCAGGGGATAGGCATACTGCGAAATCTGGTAGCCCTTCGGCAGGTCGGGATAAAAATAATTCTTTCGCGCAAAGACGTTTTGGGGATTGATGGCGCAGTGCGTCGCCAGCGCCATCCTCATGGCGTACTCCACGACTTTTTTATTGAGCACCGGCAAAACGCCCGGCATGCCCAGACAAACCGGGCAGGCGTGGCTGTTGGGCGCCGCGCCGAATTGAGTGGAGCAGCTGCAAAAAATTTTCGTGTCCGTTAAAAGCTGGGCGTGAACTTCCAACCCGATGACCGTTTCAAAATCCATTATAAAGCAGGCCTCCTTTTTTCCACGGCGGCGCTTTTTTCATACGCCGAAGCCACTTGCAGCAGCTTCCCCTCCTCAAAATGACCCGCCAGGAACTGGACGCCGATCGGCAGCCCGGATGCGCTGAAGCCGCACGGCACGGAGATGCCGGGAATCCCCGCCAGATTGGCAGATATGGTAAATATATCCGATAGATACATCTGCAGCGGATCGTCTGTTTTCTCGCCGATTTTAAAAGCGGGCGTCGGCGTCGTGGGCGTGAGGACGACATCGCATCGGGCAAAAGCCTCGTCGAAATCCCGGCGGATCAGCGCCCGCACCTGCGAGGCTTTGCCGTAGTAAGCATCGTAGTATCCGGCGGACAGAGCGTAGGTTCCAATCATGATGCGGCGCTTGACCTCCGCGCCGAATCCCTGCCTTCTGGTCTTCTGATACATCTCGGACAGGTCCCGGGCATCGGCCGCCCGGAAACCGTACCGGACGCCGTCGTAGCGCGCCAGGTTGGAGGAGGCCTCCGCCGGCGCGATGATGTAATACACGGCCACACAGTACTTTGTGTGCGGGAGCGAAATCTCCACAATGGAAGCGCCGCACTGCCGGACCGTTTCAATCGTCTTGGCGACGGCGGCGGAAACTTCCGGGTCAATGCCATCGATGAAATATTCTTTGGGAATGCCGATTTTCCACCCTTTGATATCGCGGCCGACAAACTGCCGGTAATCGGGGACTTCCGCTTTGACCGAGGTGGATTCTTTCGGGTCGTAACCGGCCAGGACATTCATCATGATCGCGCAGTCTTCCACATCCTTGGTCAAGGGCCCGATCTGATCGAGCGAAGAGGCAAAGGCAATCAGGCCGAAACGCGACACCCGGCCGTACGTCGGTTTCATTCCGACGACACCGCAAAGCGCCGCCGGCTGGCGGATCGAGCCGCCCGTATCGGAGCCGATGGAGGCGATGCATTCGTCGGCGGCCACCGCCGTGGCCGAGCCGCCGCTGGAACCGCCCGGAATGCGTTCCAGGTCCCAGGGATTGCGCGTGGGACCGAAGTACGAGGTTTCCGTGGAGGACCCCATGGCGAATTCGTCCATGTTGGCCTTGCCGACAAAGATTGCGCCTGCCGCAGCCAGCTTTTCCACCGCCGTCGCATTGTAAGGCGGCACAAATTGATGCAGCATGCGCGAGCCGCACGTGGTTGGAATGCCGCGGGTGCAGACAATGTCCTTGAGGGCGATGGGGATGCCGGTTAAAGGCTGAATATCCCCTTTTTGAATGCCCTCATCCGCCCGGGCGGCGGAAGCCATTGCCTCTTCCTTCATCAGACGGATGTAGGAATGGATACGGCCTTCCACGGCATCGATGCGCGAAAAAACGGATTCAGCAATCTGCAGGGCCGAAACCTCGCCGTTTCGAATTTTTTCCTGCAGCGCATGAATGGTGAACTGATGTAACTCCATAAACGCCTCAACAAAATGGGGGTTGACACAATTGTGTTCTTTTTACGGCTCGACGGCACGTTTGTGTGAAATTTTATCCGGAAACCGGCTTAAACCGCCGCGCGGGCGGCGCTTTCTCCGCACGCGTCATTCAATAACCTTGGGAACCCGGAAAAATTCGCCGCGCGCATCCGGCGCATTGGCCAGCGCAGCGCCTGGCTCGAGGGATTGAGCCGCCCGGTCTTCGCGAAACGCATTGGTCACGGCAATCGCGTGGCTCATCGGCGCCACCCCCGTCGTGTCCAGCTCGTTGAGCTGATCGATGTAGCGCAAAATGTCGTTGATCTGGGCGGTCAACTTTTCCTTTTCCGCCTCCGATACTTCCAGTCGCGCCAATTTGGCGACGTATTCGACGTCCGCTGTGCTGAGCTTCAAAATCTCCTCCTAAAACACATTCCAGTAGGGCCGCATGCCCTTGATCACCGATTGAATGACCGGTTGGTTTTCCTCGTCGGCATGCTGCTCCAAATCTTCCAGTTTCCGGTCCGTCCAATGCGTCTCGTCAAACATCTCTTCCAGTGTCGCCTTTGCCGAACGGGCCAGCCCCACGGTATGATAACCGCCTTCCAGCACGCCGACCACATGTCCCGAACAGCACCGGTCGGCAATATTGAGCAATACGCGTGCCATTGCCGCAAACCCATCGGGGGTGACGCGCATCCCGCCCAGCGGATCCTGATAGTAAATGTCGTAGCCCGCGGAGACCAGAATCAACTCCGGCGCAAAGGCATTGGCAATCGGCTCCAGAATCCTGCGAAACACCGAGACGAACGTCCCGTTGACCGCTCCACGCCGGAGAGGAACATTCACTGTATAGCCCAGCGCCTGGCCCTCGCCGATTTCCAGCAGGCTTCCCGTACCCGGATAATAGGGATATTGATGCGTGGAAAAATATAAAACCCGCCGGTCGGAATAAAACATTTTCTGTGTCCCGTTGCCGTGATGCAGGTCCCAATCGACAATCAGGATTTTTTTCAAGCCGTGCTTTTTCATGGCGTGCATCGCGCCGATGGCAATATTATTAAAAATACAGAAGCCTTCGGAATTTCCGGCGCCCGCGTGATGGCCGGGAGGGCGCACAAACGCAAATGCGTTGTCCGCCTCCCCGGTCATGACGGCGTCGATGGCGTTGAGCATGCCGCCTGCGGCCAGTTTGGCGATTTCATAACTTTCCGGGCCGGCAATGGTATCGGAATCGAGAAAAACGCAGTCCTTCCCGGCGGTGCCGGCAATCTCCCGAATGTAAGGCAGCGTATGGACATACGCGATTTCTTCGTGAGTGGCCTCGCGGGGTTCAATGCTTTCATATTTCCAGGACATGTGCGGGTTGTCCAGCATCTCATAAACAGCCGCCAGCCGCTCGGGGCTTTCCGGGTGATCCATGCCGGTTGCATGCTGCAAGTATCGGCCATCCTTAACAATTCCAGTTCTCCGGGACACGGTCACCTTCCTTCTTGAAGCATGGACGGTCGTGTATCATATATTTTTTTCATGAGCAACCTCCTTGCGGATTCCCGTGGCAACAGGAGGGGCCGATATCCGGATCAGCACCTTAAAAAAAACCGCTGCAGGTAACCGGTGGTGTACAGATCTTCTTCATCCGCGGCGGAAAAACCGTAAGGCGGATGCAGAAAGTCGTCGGTCGCTTCGGGGGCCATGACCGAAGCCAGATGCGCAAAGTCAACGATCGGGCCCGGATCGGTGTTTCCGGCCGGAATGGACGAGGGTAAAGACTCCGGATTCAATTTTTTCATGGGGTGGATATATCAGAAGATGGGAAGAATCGTCAAAGATTAACCGGGGGAAAAACGCGCGGCAGCCACGGGTCCTATTTCGCCTTTCCAGCCGGATGCTCCACCGTGACGGCCACTAAACGCCACGACCTGCCGTAAAGGGACACGGTTTTCCACAAGGCGCTCTTCCGTACAACATTTGCAGACCGGCCGGCCGTGAATTCATAAACCCCTTTTCCCTGCGGCTGCGCGGCAATTCTTTTTCCCAGTGCCAGAAGCCCGGCGTAAGGCTGGTAGCGCCCGGAAGTAAACAGGTTCAATCCGATCTGTGACGCATCCGCGTCATACAAAATCAAACCGCCTTCTTCCATGGCCCATATCTCGACGGAAGTTTGCCGCACCAGAGGAACGAAAATGCCGCCGAGAAACTTCTCCGGCTGAAAAAGAACGCTCACGGAACCGATCCTTTTCCCATCCGGACTCACGACCGGGTATTCCGCATCCACCGCCGGAAACCCTTCCACCGAAAAAAAGACGCTGCTCAATACCGGACTTCCCGTTTTTAAAACTCTTCGTACCTGTTCCTGTCCGGAAATATCTTTCCCCTCGAACCGCCGGAAGACTTCCGGTTCGACCACCGCCATACGGCCCTGAAGATTTACGGCCGCGCAGTCCACCGCATAGTCGAACTTCCGGCACAGCGAAGCAAGAACCGGCCTCGCATTCTGGCCGATAAGTCCGGTTTTCCCCAGCGCCGCGGCCGCCTCGCGAAGGCCTTCGTCCAACCGGTTCAATTCTCCGGCAACCTTCTGCCGGGCCGCTTCCAATGCCTGATTCGCACCGGCCGCGCAAAGAGCGGTTGCCGGCCACAGCAGCAGCACAACCATCGCCTGTGCAAACAGCCATTTTGATATTCCGTTCTTTTTCATCACTTCCCTCATCCTCAAATCGTTCGTTGAATCGTTCGTTCAATGCACCCGTGTCATTGAACCGGTAATATTTGCGGTTCATCCGGTTGATGTTTACTTTTGGCAATCAGTGGGTTATTGACCAACGCTTTCACTACTAACAGACGGCGATCACTTTCCAAATAAATTGCAGAATAACAAGAGAAATGTTGTAAGTGACGACCTTATGCCCAAATAGTTTATTTTGCAGAACGTACTGGAAGCACCGGCTTGACGAAATAATTCCGGTCCCACCACCCCTGCTTGCCATTGCAAAAGTCAAAATCGGCGGATTCTGCGCCTCGTGAATCCGATGTCCAGGTGGAGCAGTCCGATATCCCGATCAGCTCCGTCAAGTTCACGGGAAAACGGCCGAGAGCTTTATATCTTTTATTGTTGTCATACAGCCCGGCCAGTTCAGCTGTCGTCGGGAGCCGCCAATCCCGATAACCGCCAAGAAAAAAATCCTCACAATATTTTTTGGCTTTCGGCCAGTGAATACTCTCCCCATTGTCTCTCGCCGCCCACATGAGACCGGTTTTGGTGTCCGTAATCGTTCCGTTGCCATGATCAATAAAACGGCTCTCCTTTTTCGCTATCAGCGATCGTACGGGGAGCGCCCCGATCTTGAAAAGATTGTGATGACGCCAGCCCCGTCCGCCATTAAGGAAAGCGAAGTAGGCGGCTTCAATGCTCCGTGTTTCGTTAGCCCAGCATTCATCGGGAACATCAATTAATGGGGTGACCTTCCAGCGGATGGCTCGCTCCGGTTCATACAAACCCGCGAGCTCGCTTTGCGTCGGCATTCGCCAGTCCGTATATCCGCCGCCACGGTAATTATCGCAATAGGCCTTGGCGCTCTCCCAGTCCAAACTGCTCTTGTTGCCTTTTGCCGCCCACATCAGATTCGTCTTTGTGTCGAGAACGGTTCCATTATCATAAGCGACGAAACGATCAGTTTCTTTGGTCTCCTTGGGTCCAGTCGGAGATGGCTGTTTGATCACAGCCATCTGTTTTTTCTCCGTTTCAAGCTTCTGCCTTTCTTCTTCCAAGACCTTCCGCTGTTCAAGGAGTTCTTTTTCTTTCCGCAGGTTTGTCCGCTCGGCTTCCAGTTTTGCACGTTCGGCCTGCAGCTCATCATCGGCAGCGGTCTTTCTTTCGAGCACTGCCGTCCCATCAGCCAATCCGCTTTTTCCCGAGACGAAGAAGAACTTGCCTTCCAGCGAGGAAAGTTCCCATGGGACCTGCCCTGTCTCCCGGCGCAGCTTCTGACGGACCTTCATAAACATGTCGGTGATCGGGATTCCCGGTTCCCTCATGTAGTGAAGCAGCGCACCTGTGTAAGGACTGTTCCGTCCCTCCCCATCCCTCGCCACCTGGCCGGGACCTGTCGAATACGAAATAAACGTACCCGTGGGAGCGGAACTCACGATCGCGAGCCCGCGTGAAGCACTCCGAAAACTCTTCGCAAAGGGATTATCCCGGCAGGCGTCGAGCAGCACGATATTCAGGCCGTTGTTTGCACTGGCCATCTCATCAAGAATTCTATTGGCATCGACGGCTTGATACTTTACGTCCGATTCTTTGTTGATCTTCGCTCCGATAGGCAGAAGATAGTTGATACCGTTTACCTGCACCCCGTGGCCGGCAAAGTAGAATAATCCCACGCCGCCGCGTTTGAGACTGTTTCCGAAACCTTCAATAGCCTCTTCCATCTCCTGAAGTTTCGCGTTCTTCTTAAGGGATACTGTAAAGCCCGCCTTTTTAAGAGCCGCGGCCATGTCCGTGGCATCGTTCACCGGATTCTTCAGAGGGCCTGAGCTGTAAGCGCCATTGCCGATGACGAGAGCTGTACGCAACTCCGAGGCTGTCAAGGTAAATGGGCAAGTGAGGACAAGCAAAAACAGGACAAAGAAGATTCTTATAGGCATGGTTTGCACAGCAAAACCCCTATTTGATGAGCTAATTTTTCATACTTCAGCAATAAAAAAATAGCAATAGGCGTTGTTGAATTCTGATTGAACTGTCGCATGTGTGTGAAAAAGCTTGAACCCAACATTTCAGGAAGCTACGCATCAACCGGATGATCCTTTGCGGTTCTAGCCTGTGCCGATCGCCATCCACTGTTGACAATGATTCTTGAAAATCCTATAAGAATTCAATCGGATTTTAAAAAAGCATCGGCCGTTTTACAACCGCAGGGAGGCAATATGAGCATCTGCATCGTTCGTCTGGGAACCAGCAGAAGTCCAAATGAAGGTCTTCGCATCGGAACGGTCCGGCGGCCTCCGCGCGGCGTTCCCAAAAGCGAGTATTCCAGGCAAAACTGGTATGATGTCTGGTTCCCCAACCTCTCCCCATGCCCGGAAACGATGAAACAGGGACAACAGGCAAAAACCCAAGCTGATTGGAAGGCGTTTTTCCGAAAATTCCGCGCCGAAATGACAACGCCGGAAAACAGCAGAACGCTGGACCTGCTGGCCGCACTGTCGCATCAGACGAATTTTTCCATCGGCTGCTACTGCGCCGACGAAGAACACTGCCACCGGTCCGTGCTGCGCGCTCTTCTTCTGGAGCGGGGCGCCGAAGTGGAAGGTTGAAAAGATGTTACATATTTTTCGCGGCGTTTTCGATCGCTTCGGTGATCGCGCCGAGTCTTTCCCCGCTCATGCGGACGGCAATCCCCATCACCAGCGTGCGGCTTAAAATGTCTTCCGCGAAAGGAATGCTTTTGCGGGAATACTTCACCCTACCCTTGTTGGCCTTGTCCGCAAACGGGTATTTCTTGGAATTGGCCGTAGAAAACGCCAGAAAGTGCTCCCAGTTGGGAACGTAGTGCCATTTGTTGTTCTTGTAGCACGTTGTGTCGAGACCGCCCGCGGACAAAAGCTTCTGGAACTTCAGCGCCTCTTTTTCTTCGGGCAGATTGAACGCCAGAAACGTCGCCGAATCCCCTGCCGGGTCCGGCAGCGTCCGGAATTTTACGCCCGGCACGCGCGCCAGCGCTTCTTTGATGACGGCCTTGTTTTTCTTCTGTTCGGCAACGATATAATCCAGCTTGCGCAGCTGGGCCAGACCCACAGCTCCCTGCAGTTCATTCATGCGGTAATTAAACCCCAGGATGGTGCGGCCTTCCAGCGCACGGCTGACCTTGGGATTGTGGTCGTGGCCGTGGTCGGAGTACCACTCCGACCGCAGATACAGTTTTTTATTGTTCGTGATCACCATGCCGCCTTCGCCGGTCGTCAGGGTCTTGTAATAGTCGAAGCTGAAGATGCCCATATCGCCGAAGCCGCCGAGCTTTTTGCCTTTGAAGCTCGCGCCGCAACCCTGGGCGTTGTCTTCCAGAACCATCAGCTTGTTTTTGCGGGCGATCCGCATAATCTTGTCGATCTTCGCCGCCGAACCGCACATGTGAACGGGAATGACCGCTTTGGTGTAGCGCGTTTTCTTCTTCTCGATTTCCCCGGGATCGAAATTCAGCGTGTCGTCGATGTCGCACATCACCGGAATCGCGCCCACTTCCAGAACCGCTTCATATGTCGCCAGGAACGTGAAGGCCGGCACCAGCACTTCGTCGCCGGGGCCCACGTCCATCGCGGTCAATGCGACTTTCAGCGCCGACGAACCGGACGTCACGCCCAGCGCGTATTTGACGCCGCAGTACTGCGCGAACTCCTCTTCCAGCCGGCGCACCTTGAAGACGCCTTTTCTTTCCTTATCAAACCCATAGCGCATCAGGACGCCGGTTTCCAGCACGTCCATCACTTCCTTGATTTCTTCCTGACCGATCAGTTCAGCCCCTGCCATACACTCCTCCTTTAATAGGCTTCCGCGTAAATCGCGATCATGTCTTCTTTGGTCATCTTGCGGGGATTGTTCTCCAGCGGCCGGGCCACCGTCATCGCCACATCCGCCAGCGCCGGAAAATCACTTTCCTTCACGCCGAAATCCCGAATCGCGGCGTCGATGCCGCAATCCCCGATCAGCTCCTCCACGGCTTCCACCGCCAAGCGCGCGGCTTCACGATCGGACAGTCCTTCCGTGCACTCGCCCATTGCGTCGGCGATATCGGCAAACTTTTCCACGGCGCCGGGCAGATTAAAGGCCATCACCGGCGTCAGCAGAATCGTGTTGGCCAGTCCGTGGCTGACGCCGAACCTGCCGCCCAGCGGGTAAGACAGGGAGTGAACCGCCGTCACCCCTGCGTTGGCCAGCCCGATGCCCGCGTAGAGGCTGCCCAGAAGCATCCTTTCGCGCGCGGCGATATTTTTTCCGTCATGAACGCAGGCGCGCAGGTTTTCCGCAATGAGCGAAATCGCCTCCAGAGAAAACATCTCGCTCATCGGCGAGGCGTTGATCGAGGTGTAGGACTCGATGGCATGGCACAGGGCGTCCATTCCCGTCTGCGCCGTGGGCGCGGGCGGCAGCGACAGCGTCAGTTCCGGGTCCAGAAGCGCCAGCTCCGGATACAGATACGGACTGTTCATGCCTTCCTTCTTTTTGAGGTTCTTCCGGACAAAAACGGCCGTAAAGGTCACTTCACTGCCGGTTCCGGCGGTGGTGGGAATCATGATTTTGGGCAGCCCGGCCTTGGGAACTTTATTCAGGCCCAGATAATCCGCGGCCTCGCCTTTATTCGTCGCAATGACCGCAACGGCCTTGGCCACATCCATTGCCGAGCCTCCGCCGATGCCGATCACGATGTCGCATTTGTTTTTGACGGCCAGCGCCGCCCCTTCATCCGCCAGTTCAATGCGGGGCTCCGGCTCCACCTTGTCAAAAAAGGCAACCTTGATCCCGTCGGATGACAGGAGAGCGGCGATTTTTTCCTGCAATCCCGTCTTCGCCAGATTTTTATCGATGACCACCAGCGGCTTTTGTCCATGATGTTCTTTGACATGCGCGGCCAGCGCGGCCAGCGATCCGCTGCCGAAAACAATCTTTTTTGCGCCGGTAAACGAAAAAATCTTCCTCATGATAAATCCCTCCATTTTGCGGTTTCAAGGTGCCGCGGTTGTGTAACGTTCAGGGGTTTCCTTTCATGACAAATCAGCACCAAAGTCAAGTTTTTTTGTTCATCGCATGCCACTCCAACCGGCGGCAAATGCCGCGAATCATCTTGACTTCCCGCGACAGGAGCCCGGTGCGCGAAAAAAAGCGCCGCACATCCAGCATCCAGTATTCCGGGTTCTCCGGATTCAAAAAGCCTATTTTGGTCAGCAGTTCCCGAATCTGGCCGTACATCCCCTCCAGTTCGGAGGCAAGCGCCAGTTTCTGCGCTGTTTGACACACCCCGCTTTCGTCCGGCAACGCAGTAAAGATCTCATAGCAGAGAATCATCGCGGCCTGGGACAGGTTCAGCGAGGAAAATTCGCGCGAGGTCGGAATCGTGACCACGCTGTGGCACAGGCGAAGCTGCTCGTTGGCCAGCCCCGTGTCTTCCGGGCCGAACAGGAGCGCAATTTGGTTTTTTTGCGACAGACCGGCGATCTTGAGCGCTTCCGCCCGCGGCGAAACAAACGGCCCCCGGGCCTTGCCCAGACGGGCGGTGGTGCCCACGATATAGTGGAAACCGCCCAGCGCCTCTTCGATGGCATCGCAATACCGGATCTGATCCAGGACATCCGCGGCCAGATGCGTCGAGCGCCGCTCCATTTCTTCGCGGTCCAGACCGGTTTCCCCGACGACCACGATGTTCCTGATCCCCATATTTTTGGCCGCCCGGGCCACCGAACCGACATTGCCCGCGTACTTGGGTTTATACAGAACGATGCTGATGTTTTTAGTCTTAGCCTTGAACGACATGATAAAGCCACCCCCTGAAGAATAGTCGTCTTATAAAACTGCTCGGAAAGAATTGCACGAAGAATTTGATTTGACGCGGTTTTTTTATATTTGTGCAAAACGCCATTATTAAACCGTAGAGTTAAATCAAATTCCAGAAAGGAAGAACAATGAAAAAGAAACAGGGATCAGTTGGTTTGAGCACATGGTGGCTCCGAAACATTTTCTGTCAGTTTGACCATGAGCAGTTGAATCACGCGTTAGAGTGTTGTGCCGTGGAAATTCATTGCACGACATTTCATGGAGAGCCCGGCAGCATAGACATTTGCGCCGTAGGCTCATTTGTGAAAATAGTGGACAGAAATACTGTCGGTTACGGCATATGGAAGGAATATGTTGAAGGCATTGATTCAGCGGGCGGCGATGTTCCATGCATCATAATTGATCGACTATCCGACCTGCCGCTTTCCAGATGCCAGTACGTCTGTCAAATGGATATGAATAGTCCTGAAACTATTCGAAAAATAGTACAAACAATCAAACAAATGAGAAAAAGACTGGATAAGGATATCCC
>ERZ650306.490-NODE-490-length-24197-cov-10.857924_pt1 | contig 24197 bp, 15 predicted proteins | sample MGYA00376242_ERZ650306 | MGnify/ENA primary metagenome ERZ650306 (study PRJEB26733, sample SAMN07839244) | wastewater metagenome | biome: urban; feature: wastewater treatment plant; material: waste water | place: USA: North Carolina | collected 2016-03-31 ... | reverse complement strand
CCACATCCTGCCCGGCCGAGTTGCGCAGCTTGGTGAGGATGCCGCGGCGGTGGAGTTGGCGGGCGATGTCGGCGGCCTTGTCCCAGGCCGGGCGGCGGAAGGGCAGGTCGGGGATGGTGTTGTACGGGATCATGTTCATGATCGCGTACTTGCCGGTGAGCAGCCGGACGATGCCGTCGAGCTCTTCGGGCGTGTCGTTGACGCCGTCGATCAGCGTCCATTGATATTGGATCGGGTAGCCGGTGCGGCGGGCGTAGGTTTCGCCGAGTTCGACGAGTTCGTGGGGCGCGATGCGCGGCGCTTTGGGCAGCAGTTCGGCGCGCAGGTCGGCCCGGCTGGTGTGGAGCGACAGGGCCAGTGCCGGCTTGACCGCGAGGGTGGGAAGGCGCTCGAAGACGCGGTGGTCGCCCACCGTCGAAAACACCAGATTCTTGTGGCCGATGCCGCCTTCGCCGCCGAGGAGCTGGATCGCCTCGACGACGTTGTCGAGGTTGTGGGCCGGCTCGCCCATGCCCATGAACACCACCTTCTTCACGGCACGCTGGCGCCGGGCCAGCACGACCTGGGCGACGATCTCGGCGCTGCCCACCTGACGCAGCAGGCCGTCGCGCCCCGTCATGCAGAACACGCAGCCCACCGCGCAGCCGACCTGGCTGGAGACGCACAGGCCGTCGCGGGGCAAGAGCACGCTTTCGATGGTCTGGCCGTCCGGGAGCTCGACCAGCAGGCGGGCGGAGCCGTCGTCGGCGGGGTGTGCGGAGCGCAGCCGGGTGAGCCCGGCGAGGTCGGCAGCGATGGCCGGCAGGGCGTCGAGCACGGGTTGAGGGAGCATCGGCCCGCGTCGCGCGGGTCCCGCATCGAGGGGCTGGGCGTGGGTCCAGGCGCGCAGGATGCGCTGGATGTGCACGGGTTTTGCGCCCAGATCGGCGAGGCGCTGGCGGAGGTGTTCGATACGCATGAGGGGGCGAATGATAGCCGTTTTTGTGGGCGTTTCAGTCCCTCCCCGCCACCTTTCAGGGGTGTTCGGATGCGTTCCGACGGCTTAGCGGGTGATGAAGGGCACCACGTCCTGGGCGTGTTTCTTGGCCTGCTTGGCGGCCTTCTTTTCCTTGGGGTTGAGTACGGGTTGCTTCTTTGCCTGTTTGTTGCTTTGTTGTGACTTGCTCATGGCGATACTCCTGAATAGGCATCCCGCGAACGCGGGGCGCGTCTTCACTATAGGCCGATGCGGGGCGGGAAACCGTCGCGGGAAAAATTGAGTCCGGGCGGTCGATCGGCCGCGACCCGTCACCCAGCCATCACCGGGCCGTAACACCCTTGCAGCATCGCCCGGCAACACTGGCGGGATGGATCGTGCCGGACTCGTTTGCCAGGAAATCGTCAGCCCACTGACACCCCTTCGGGTGGCCGTGGTGACCGAAACCTATCCGCCTGAAATCAACGGGGTGGCGATGAGCACCGGGCGCATCGTCGAGGGGCTGGCGGCGGCCGGGCACCGGGTGGATCTGGTCCGCCCGCGCCAGGGCCACGAGGGCGGCGGCATCCTTGGCGGCGGCGATGGCGTGGAGGAGATGCTTGCCCGCGGCATTCCGATTCCCAAATATGCCAATCTGCAACTCGGCCTGCCGGCGCAGAAGGTGCTGCTCAGGCGCTGGTCGCTGCAACGGCCGGATGTGGTGCAGGTGGTGACCGAAGGGCCGCTCGGCTGGTCGGCGCTCACCGCGGCGCGCAAGCTCAAGCTGCCGGTGATCAGCGAGTTCCACACCAATTTCCACCGCTACACCGGCCATTACGGCGTCGGCTGGCTGACCAAGCCGATTGCCGCCTATCTGCGCAAGTTCCATAACCGTGCCGATCTGACCCTGGTGCCGACTCGCGCGTTGTGCCGCGAGCTGGCCGCCCAGGGCATTCCGCGGGTGGACGTGGTGTCCCGCGGCGTCGATACGGCGCTCTTCGATCCGGCGCGGCGCAGCGAAACCTTGCGTCGCCAGTGGGGTTTGGCGCCGGACGATCTGGCGGTGATGTACGTCGGACGGATTTCGCCCGAAAAAAATCTGGCTTTGCTCGAGAAGGCCTTCGCGGCGATCCACGCCCGCCAGCCGCGGGCGCGTCTGGTGCTGGTGGGCAGCGGCCCGGCCGAAGCGGGGCTGCGGGCGCGTCAGCCGCGGGCGATCTTTGCCGGTCCGCAAAGCGGTGCGCTGCTTGCCGAACACTATGCCTGCGGCGATCTGTTTCTGTTTCCCAGCCTCACCGAAACCTACGGCAACGTGGTTGCCGAGGCACTGGCCAGCGGCCTGCCGGTGGTGGCGTATCGGGATGCCGCCGCCCACGAACTGGTGGAGCACGCGGTGCATGGCTGGCTGGCCGAGCCCGGCGACGAGAGCGCCTTTGTCGCCGGTGCGGTGACCCTCGCCGAATCGCCCGAACTGCGCGCCGACCAGCGTCTGGCCGGCCGCGGGCGGGTCGAAGGTCTGGCTTGGCGCAGCATTGTCGAGCGTCTGGTGGCCTTGCAGCGTCAGGTGATCCTGAGCGCGCCGATTTCCGCACGGAGGTAGGCCCGGTTCGCGATTCCGTCGCCATGCTCGCGGTCGAGCGCGTCGCATGCGGACGGACTAGACTCAAGGCAGCCTCCCGCGGTGCTGCAGGGGGCGCCGCCCGAGGAGTCCGCGATGACATCACCCACCCGAACCGAAAGAGATTCCTTCGGAACCATCGAAGTGCCGGCGGACGTGCTGTGGGGCGCCCAGACGGCGCGCTCCTTGCAGCACTTTGCCATCTCCACCGAGCGCATGCCGGCCGATCTGCTGAAGGCGCTGGCCACGGTCAAACGGGCCTGCGCGTATGTAAATGGCGAACTCGGGCTGCTTCCCGGCGATATTGCCGGGGCGATCGTCGCCGCTGCCGATGAGGTGCTGGAGGGCCGCCACCCGGATGCCTTTCCGCTTTCGGTCTGGCAGACCGGCTCGGGCACTCAGACCAACATGAACATGAACGAGGTGCTCGCCAACCGTGCTTCGGAACTGCTCGGCGGCGAGCGAGGCATGGCGCGGCGGGTGCATCCCAACGACCACGTGAACCTGGGCCAGTCGTCCAACGACGTTTTTCCTACGGCGATGTACGTGGCGGCGGTGGGAAGCCTCAAAGAGACGCTGCTGCCGGCGCTGCAGGCCTTGGGCGCGACGCTGGCGGCGAAGGCGGTGGAATTCTCCGACGTGGTGAAGATCGGCCGCACCCATCTCCAGGATGCGACGCCGCTGACCGTCGGGCAGGAAATGTCGGGCTGGGTGGCCCAGCTCGATTACGCCGAACGGGCCATCGTCGCCACCCTGCCGGCCTTGTCCGATCTGGCCGTCGGCGGCACGGCGGTGGGCACCGGGATCAATGCGCCGCCGGGCTTCGGCGAGCGGGTGGCGGCGGAGCTGGCCGGGCGCTGCGGTCAGCCCTTTCGCAGCGCCCCCAACAAGTTTGCGGCCTTGGCGGCCCACGACGCGCTGGTGGGCGCCCACGGTGCGCTCAAAACCCTCGCCACGGCGCTGATGAAGATCGCCAACGATGTGCGCTGGCTGGCCTCCGGACCGCGCTCGGGGCTTGGCGAACTGCATATCCCCGAGAACGAGCCGGGCAGCTCGATCATGCCCGGCAAGGTCAACCCGACCCAGTGCGAGGCGCTGATCATGTTGTGCTGTCAGGTGTTCGGCAATGACGTGGCGATCACCGTCGGCGGGGCGTCGGGCAATTTCGAACTGAACGTTTTCAAGCCGCTGATCGCCCATAACTTTCTTTCCAGCGTGCGTCTGCTGGCGGACGGCATGACGAGTTTCGACGTTCACTGCGCGCGGGGCATCGATGTGAACCGGCCACGCCTCGCCGAACTGGTCGAACGTTCCCTGATGCTGGTCACGGCGCTCAGCCCTCGCATTGGCTACGATCGCGCAGCCGAAATCGCCAAGCAGGCTCTCCAGCAAGGCAGTTCCCTGCGGGAGGCGGCGCTGGCCCTGGGCTATGTGACGGCGGACGAGTTCGATGCATGGGTGAAGGCCGCTGCGATGGTGGGGGCGGCCTGAGACGCTCTCCGCCGTTGCAAGTCCTTTCCGGGCTGCGCTACAGACTTGATGGTCTTGGCCGTTAAGCAAGATCGGATCTCCCCGAGCTGCCGGCCTTTTATTGTTTTCGTTCAGCCCCGTACCATGAACCCTTCACCTGCTCCCGCCGCCGTCGGCGGCGCGTCTGCGGCACCGCGCCGGCGCAGTTTTGCTGCGCTGCTGATCGTGGCTGTGGTGCTCAGCAATCTGGCGGCGATCGTGCTCGGGGGCTTGATCCTGAGCGACAGTCGCGAGCGGGCCGAGGAGGCCGCCTACCAGAGCACCCGTAACCTCGCCCGGATGCTCGATCAGAGTCTGGCGAGCAGTGCCCGCACCATCGATGTGGCGCTGTTGGCGCTGGTCGACGAACTTGAGCGGGAGGAGAGTGAAGGCGACGCCTATCTGAAGGACGACGAGATCGTCGACATGCTGGCACGCTTCAAGGGCTGGCTGCCCGAGACGGAAGGCATCCGCGTCTATGATGCCGAGGGCCGTCCGCGGTGGACCAGCGGCCCGAAGCACCAGGGCCTCTTCGGCATTGCCGAGCGGGATTATTTCATTACCTTGCGCAACAATCCCGAGGCGGGGCTGATCGTCTCCCGACCCCTGGTCGGGCGGGTCAGCGGAAGGTGGATCATCCCCTTTGCGCGCCGCTTCAATCGTCCGGACGGCTCCTTTGGCGGCGTGGTATCGGCGGTGGTGCCCGTCGATTATTTCGATCGCTTGTTGTCCGGCCCCCAGTTCGGGGCGAGCGGCTGTGCCGTGCTGCGCTACCTCGATTTCAGCCTGATCAGCAGCCATCCCGTGCTCAACGGACCGGCCGGCGGAGTCGGCCGTGTGTGGGCCTCGCCGGAGTTGCGTGCCAGGCTGGGCGAGGGCCGGACCGAGTTGGCCTACCGCACGGCCGAAACCCCGGATCGAGTCGATCGCTTTCTCGCCGTGCGCCGCGTGGCGGGCCTGCCCTTCCTGCTCTTCATCGGGATGGGCAGTGCCGACGCTTTTGCCCAGTGGCGTACCGAGGCTCTGGAAACCGCCGTGGTGCTGGGGTTCTTTCTATGCGTCTCGGTCGGCTCCGCGCTGGCCATCGGCCTTTTTTACCGGCGCCAGCAGGAGGAAGCTTCCCGTGTCGGCGACAGCAATGCGCACCTCTCGGCGACCCTCGCCGAACTCACCAACCGGGATCGGGCGCTGGCCGCCGCCGAGCAGGTTGGCAAGCTGGGTGTCTACGTGGTCGATCTCGTCAAAGGCACCACGGAGATTTCGTCCCCCTTGCGCGAAGTCTTCGGACTGCAGCCGGATGAGCCTTTCGGCCCCGAGGAGTGGGCCGGCTTGGTGCATCCGGATGACCGTGAGGTGGTTTCGCTGCTGCAAAACGACTTACTGAAGGAAGGGCGGGTTTTCGACCAGACCTACCGTATCGTGCGCCGCGACGGAACAATCCGCTGGGTACGCGGCGTCGGTCAGTTGGTGCGGGACTTCGCGGGGCAGCCGCTGAGCGCCCACGGCGCCGTGCAGGATGTCACCGAGTACAAAGGCGTCGCTGCTTCGCTGCAGCATGCCCTTGGCGAATACGAGAGGCTGGTGGCGCGTATTCCCGTCGGCATTTTCAAGTTTCACTGGCAGGCCGGCAAGGCGCACTTCGCTTACGCCAGCCCGCGCTTCTGCGAACAGTTCGGCTTGTCGGAGGCGCTTGTGCTGGCCGACAGCACGGCGGTATTTGACAAGATTCACGCAGACGACCGGGTCAATGTCGAGCGCATGAACCTGTGTTCGGCCGGCGGTCAGGGCTCGTTTTCCTGGGAAGGGCGGGTCTGCGTCGACGGTGCGGTGCGTTGGCTGGCCGTGCAGGCCCGCTCGACCGTGCTCGAAGACGGCTCGGTGATGTGGGAAGGGGTGCCGACGGACGTGACCGACCGCAAGCTGGCCGAGCTCGCCATGAGCGAGAGCGAGGAGCGCTACCGCTTGCTGCTTCAGTATTCGCCGGTCGGCATCCTGCACTACGACAAGAATCTGAAGGTCAGTTACTGCAACCTGCAGTTCGCCCGCATCATGGAAGTGCCCCACCGCTACATGCTGACCCTCGACTGCCGAACGCTGAAGGATCAGTCCATGGTGCCGGCCATGGAAAAGGCGCTGACCGGCGGTCTGGGCGAATACGAAGGGCCGTATCGCACAACCTACGCCGGCACGGATCTGAACGTGGCGGTGAACTGCGCGCCGCTGCGCGATGCGTCCGGCGAAATCGTCGGTGGTATCTCGATCCTTCAGGACATCACCGAGCGGGTGCAGAAGGACCGGGAGCTCGCCCGCTATCGGGACAGTCTGGAGGAGATTGTGGCCGCGCGTACCGCCGATCTGCAGGTGGCCCGCGCCGAGGCCGAACGTCTGTCCCGCGCGAAGAGCGAATTCCTCGCCAACATGAGCCATGAGATCCGCACTCCGCTCAACGGCGTGCTCGGTCTGGCGCGCATGGGTTATCGGGAAAGCGTCGGGCGGGACAGCACCCAGGTGCTTTTCGGACGCATCCTGTCGTCGGGACAGCTGCTGCTGGGCATCATCAACGACATCCTCGATTTTTCGAAGATCGAGGCGGGCAAGCTCGGCATCGAGGCGATTCCGGTCGAACTCGGCAAGCTCATCGGCGACATTCTGGTGCTGATGGACGAACGTGCCGTGGAAAAGGGGCTCACGCTACGCCTGCAGCGCGCGCCCTCCTTGCCGACGGCCTGCGTCAGCGATCCGCTGCGTATCGGCCAGATTCTCGTCAATCTGCTGTCCAACGCCATCAAGTTCACCGAGTGCGGCAGCGTGACGCTCTACGCCGGCGCCGAGAACGGCGAGCTGGTGTTTCGGGTGGCCGACACCGGCATCGGCATGAGTCTGGATCAGATCGATAAGGTCTTTGCGCCCTTCGAGCAGGCCGACAATTCCACCACCCGCAGGTTTGGCGGCACCGGCCTGGGCCTGACGATCACCCACCGGATCGTCGGTCTGATGGGTGGCAGCCTGCACGCCGAGAGCCGGTTGGGCGAGGGCAGCACCTTCGAAGTGCGCCTGCCTTGCGTGCCGGTCGACCGCCTGACGCCCGAACTGGCCGTGGCGGTCGGCGCAGAAGGCGAGTCGGGCGCGCGTCTGGCCGGGTTGCGCGTGCTGGTGGCCGAGGACAACGAGGTGAACCAGATGGTGCTGGAAGACAATCTGAGCAGCGAGGGCGCCGAGGTGACCTTGGTCGGCAACGGTCGCGAGGCGGTGGAGTGCGTGCAGCGGCGGGGGGCGGATGCCTTCGATCTGGTGCTGATGGACGTGCAGATGCCGGTGATGGACGGCCATGAGGCGACTCGCCTGTTGTGCACGCTGGCGCCGGAGCTGCCGGTCATCGGGCAGACCGCCCATGCCCTCGACGAAGAACGTGTCGCGTGTCTCGCGTCGGGCATGGTCGATCGCCTTGCCAAGCCCATCGATCCGGAATTGCTGGTCAAAATCGCGCTGCGTTATCGCCGGGAGGCGGCCGGCGCGGGCGGCTGATGCCGTGGCGGGGGCGACGCACGACGCCCTTCACCCCGCCGACGGCGGATTCATCTCATCCCGATGCGTGCGTTCTTGAACAGGTCGGCCAGCCCGCGCGGCTGGCTGCGCCAGTATTGGCGCGGGGCTGCCACCTGGGCGCCCAGTTTGGCGGCGGCGTGCCACGGCCAGCGCGGGTCGTAGAGCATCGCTCGGGCGATGCCGACGAGGTCGGCCTGTCCTTTGGCGACGATTTCCTCGGCGTGTTCGGCTTCGGTGATGAGGCCTACGGCCACCGTCGGCAGGCCGCTGTCGGCACGGATGCGCTCGGCGAGGGGCACTTGGTAGCCCGGCGCCAGTTCGATCTTTTGCAGCGGCGACAGGCCGCCGCTGGAAACGTGGATGAAGTCGCAGCCCCGCGCCTTGAGCGCATGGGCGAGGGCGAGCGTCTGCTCCAGCTCCCAGCCGCCTTCCACCCAATCGGTGGCGGAGACCCGCATGCCCACCGGCTTGCCGGCCGGGAAGGCGGCGCGCACGGCGTCGAAGACTTCGAGCGGAAAGCGCAGGCGGTTTTCGAGATTGCCGCCATAGGCGTCATTGCGGGCATTGGTGAGCGGCGAGAGAAACTGGTGCAACAGGTAGCCGTGAGCGCCGTGCAGTTCGATGCAATCCAGACCGATGCGGGCAGCGCGGCGGGCGGCATCGGCGAAGGCGTCGCGGATGCGCGCGAGCCCGGCTGCATCGAGCGCCTGGGGCGCCGGCTCGCTGGGCAGGTAGGGCAGGGACGACGGGGCGACGGTCGGCCAGCCGCCTGCGGCGGGCGGGAGTAGCTGTCCGCCGTCCCACGGAGCGGCGCTCGACGCCTTGCGCCCGGCGTGGGCGAGCTGGACGGCCAGCGGCATCGACGAATACTTGCGCACGCTATCGAGCACGCGGCCGAGGGCCGCTTCGTTGGCCTCCGACCATAGCCCGAGGTCGGCTGGCGAAATACGCCCCTGCGGCTCCACCGCGGTCGCTTCGAGAATCAGCAGGCCGGCGCCGGACAGGGCCAGTTGGCCCAGATGGATCGTGTGCCAGTCGGTGGCCCGGCCTTCGGCGTCGGCCGAGTACTGGCACATCGGGGCAATCACGATGCGGTTGGGCAGGGCGAGGTCGCCGAGGGAATAGGGCGAGAAGAGGGCAGACATGGGAGAGGGCTCCTGGATGGCAATTCGGGGTCTATCCGCCGCCTGCATGCATCTCGGCAGCGCTGGCCGGAATGATCCCAGAAAACGGCCAAGGGCGTGCTGCAAGGCACACAGCGGGGCATTTTTGCGGAGCCGGAGGCGCGGCGCGGTTCAAGTCAGCGGGCGTTCCGCCGCTAATAGGCGAGATTCCGTCGCTACTTAAACCGGTGAATGGCTTCGCTTGCCCGCCGACCTTTCTCCGAGGAGCTTTCCGTGAAGTCCTGGTCCTGTTCTCGTCTGGTGCTGCTGTCCTGTTTGATCGCAGGGCCGCTGCAGCTCGCCCGGGCCGAGATTCTGAAGGTGGGCGGAACCGGCTCGTCGGCCCCTCTCGTCGCCAATTTGTTCGAAGCCTTCCGCAAACAGGTGCCGGGCGTCGAACTGGAGCAGCCCAGTCCGCCGCTGGGGTCGGGCGGCGCCTTGAAGGCCTTGGCCGGCGGACGCCTCGATCTGGCCTTTGCCGGTCGTCCGCTCAAGCCCGATGAGGAGGCGCGGGTGGGGCCGAGTTTCAAGCTGGCCACCACGCCCTTTGTGTTGGCTTCGGCAGGGGGACAAAAGCAGGATGGCTTCACCCGCGATGAGCTGGCCGGCGTCTATGCGGGTACGCGGGCCGTGTGGGACAACGGCGCACCGATTCGTCTCGTTCTGCGGGCCAGTTTCGAAAGCGATACCGAAGTGCTGAGAGCGATGTCGCCGGCAATGGCCGCGGCGGTGGATGTGGCGGCGCGGCGTCCGGGCATGGCGATGGGGCAGGACGACCTGGAAACCCTGACCCTGCTGACCCGCACGCCCGGCTCCTTCGGCCCCACCACGCTGGGTTTGTTGCGCGGGATGGGTTCGCAGCTGACGCTGTTTGCCATCGATGGGGTGACGCCCAGCCTCGCGAATCTCCAGAACGGCCGCTATGTCTGGCGCAAGGACATGACCGTTGTCCTGTCGCGCCAGCCGACGCCGCTGGCCAAGAAATTCGCAGCCTTCCTGCGCAGCGATAAAGCCCGCGCCGTACTGCTGCACTACGACTACCTGCCGCTCGAAGAATGACCGAATTTGTCCATCGGCGGCTTTCCCGCGTGATCACGCGGCTGGCTGCGGCACTGGCCCTGCTGCTGGCGGTGGTGCCGACGGGCTTTTATGCTTGGTACGTCTATGTGGCATCCGCCCAGGAACTCGACACCGATCTTCTGTTCCAGGCACGGGTCATCGAGCAGTTCATCCAGCAGCAGCCGGATTTCTGGGAGGACAATTCGAGCCGCTTGCAGGCGCTGCTCGAACCTCAGGTGCTGTCCGGCCATTTCTTTCGTCTGACGGGCAAGGACAACGGGCTGGTTTTTCAGACTGGACCTCAGCCGACTTGGTATTTCGAGTCGCGCAGCCGGCCGGTATATGCCTTCGGACAGCCGGTCGGCGTGATCGCGATCGGCGTTTCCCGGCTGAACGCGATCCTCGTCGGCGTTCTTATCGCCTTCGTCAGCGGCGGTGTGGCCTGGGTGATCTGGGGGCCGGGCCGGCGTCTGCCGCTGGCGGCGCTGTATAAAGCCGAAGCCGGGCTGCGCGAGCACCAGTTACGTCTGGAAGAGGAAGTGCGCGTCCGCACCGATGAGTTACGCCAGGCCAAGGAGCAGGCCGAAGCGGCCAGTCAGGCCAAGAGCCGCTTTCTCGCGACGATGAGCCACGAAATCCGCACGCCCATGAACGGCGTGCTGGGGATGACTGAGTTGCTCCTCGACACCCGCCTGGACGACACCCAGCGGCACTATGCCGAACTGGTCCTGCATTCCGGCCAGCACCTGCTCGGGATCATCAACGACATCCTGGATTTTTCGAAGATCGAGTCGGGCTACATGGAGCTGGAGTCCATCGACTTCGATCTGGGAGAGCTCGTCGAGGACGCCGTCGCCATGTTTGCCCATTCGGCCGACGAAAAGGGGCTGGAACTGGCCTGCCAACTTTTGCCGCCCGGCCTGCCGCTGGGAGTGTGCGGCGACGCCTACCGGCTGCGTCAGGTGCTGGTCAATCTCATCAATAACGCGATCAAATTCACCCGCCAAGGCGAAGTGATTGTGCGTGCCCGCGTGGCGCCGGAAGGCGACCGTTGCCGTGTCTCGCTCTGTGTGGAGGACACCGGCGTGGGCATTGCGCCCGAGGCGTTGGGCAGGGTGTTCGAGCAGTTTTCCCAGGCCGACGGTTCTACCACCCGCGAGTTCGGCGGCACCGGGCTGGGGCTGGCGATCTGCAAGCGCCTGGTGACGCTGATGGGCGGCAGCATCGAGGCGGACAGCGAACCGGGCAAAGGCTCCCGTTTCCGGGTGGAGCTGCAGTTGCCCCGTGCCGGCGTAGCTGCGCCGTCTCCCGTTTCCGTGCTCCGCTTCAAGGGCTTGCGGGTTCTGGTGGTGGACGACAACCGGACGAACCTGGAAATCCTCAAGTTGCAGCTTGGCGGCTGGCAGATGGCCGTGCGTTGCGCCGAGAGCGGAGCGCTGGCTCTGGAGGCGCTGCGCGACGCGGCCATGCGCGGTCAGCCCTTCGAACTGGCGGTCCTCGACATGCACATGCCGTACATGGACGGCATGCAACTGGCCCGGCTCATTCGCGCCGATCCGGCCTTGGCCCGAACCCGGCTGGTCATGCTCACCTCTACCTGCGCGGCCGGCAGCGCCGAGGAGCGCGAGCGGGCCGGCATCCTGCGCTACGTGAACAAACCGATCCGCCAGTCCGAACTCCGCGAAGTGCTGGTGCAGGCGTTGAGCATCGCTCCCTCGTCGGCCCCCGCGGCGACGGCCCGTGCCACGCCGACCGGAGACCTGCGCGGCCGGGTGCTGCTGGCGGAGGACAATCCGGTCAATCAGGCGCTGGCCCATGCCATGTTGAAAAGGCTCGGGCTGACCGTGGCGGTCGCCAACGACGGCAAGGAGGCGCTGGCGCTCGCCGCTGCGCAACCCTTCGATCTGGTTTTGATGGATTGTCAGATGCCGGTGATGGACGGCTACCAGGCCACGGCGAGATTGCGCGAGCGCGAGGCGGGCCGTGCCGAACACCTGCCGGTGGTGGCGCTGACGGCCAATGTCATGGAAGACGACCGCAACCTGTGTCTGGCGGTCGGGATGGACGATTACCTGGCCAAACCCTATACCGCGGCGCAACTGGAACAAACGCTGCGCCGCTGGTTGCCGGCCGGGCCGGCTGAGCAGCCTCCCAAATGCGTCGAGCCGCCCTCTGCGTCCGACGGCGCCGCGCCCTTGGCGGCCATCGACAGCGAAGTGCTGGCGCAGTACCGGGAGCTGGACCCATCCGGCAACCTGCTGCATCGGCTCGTGCGGGTCTATCTCGACAGCTCCGGCGAGCTCATGGAGCAGATCGAGGCGGCCTGCTCCGCCGGAGATGCCGGCGCCCTGCACCGATCCGCCCACCCGCTCAAGTCGAGCAGCGCCAACGTGGGCGCCTTGGCCTTGTCGGCGTTGCTCGGGCAGCTCGAATCGAAAGGCCGACAGGCCAGCCTCGACGACGCGGCGCTTCTCGTCGAGCGGGTCCGCGGGGAATACCGGCGGGTCGTCGGTGAAATCCAGGCATTGCTTGCCGACGCGCCGTAAGCCGCCGTAAAGGGCGGCTCCTCCGCGCCTTTTTATACGCAATCCCGCGCGTCGCCGCCCGTTTGCCCTGCGACCTCGACGGTCGGCAAAAAATGAAAGGCCACGCAACAGAGCGTGGCCTTGCTGTTATCCAGTTGGCTTGCGGCCAACTTGGCACGCCATCATCCGCGCAACAGGCAGGATTCGAAAGCGGCCTCGGCATTGCCCGAAAAACGGTATTGGGCAAACAAACCTTGCAATTGATTCGAGCGGGTCTTGGCCGTCGCTGCAAACCAAATGCCGATCCTTTTGCCTTCGCGGGCCAGCGTGGTGAAGGCGTAGTGCCATTCACGGGCCTCTTCCAGGCGCTCGATGACTTCGCGCTCGTTGCTGATTTCAATCCCCGCTTGTTTGAGCGAGTTGATGAATTGGGTGGATTCTTTGTTGGCAGTGGTGAGCATTTGCGTTTCCGATTTTCTTTGACTATGAGTCATTAACGAAAACCCCGACGTTTCGATGACCGGACATCTGTATCCGGTTGTAAGTGGCGAGCCATCGGCGAGCCGACATCGGCGGCGGCGGCTTCGCTGGAGCGCTCACTGCCCTGCGCTCCTTGATGGCAGGGTGGGGAAGCTGACTCCTCCGCAGGGAGGGATCTGGTGGAGGGAAGCGCGAGTCCGGATTTCTAGAGTTTTCAGTGGAAATATGCCGATATCAAGATAGCGGAAGCCCTGCTTTAACCCTCTTCGCGCATTTAATACCCTTATCATTCCCGCTTTGTCCTGCAACCTGAACGAGTGGCTATGTCCAAGCTGTCTGAGCGTGATGTCTGCAGCAAATTCATTACCCCGGCTTTGCTCTCGGCTGGCTGGAACCTCCAGACGCAGATCCGCGAGGAAGTCGGCTTCACCAAGGGCCGGATCATCGTGCGTGGCAAGCTGCATAGCCGGGGCAAGGGTAAGCGCGCCGACTACGTGCTGTACTACAAGCCCAACCAGCCAATCGCCCTGATCGAAGCCAAGGACCAGACGCATAGCTTGGGCACGGGCATGCAGCAAGGCCTCGACTACGCCGAAACCCTCGACATTCCCTTTGTCTTTTCCAGCAACGGCAACGGCTTCCTGTTCCATGACCGCACCGGCAACGCAGCCACCACCGAAACGGAGCTGACGCTGGCCGACTTCCCGTCGCCTGCCGAGCTCTGGCAACGCTACTGCGCTTGGAAAGGGCTGGCGGGCGATGCGGTCGCCACCGTCGAAACGCCTTACTACGACGACGGCGCTGGCCGGATTCCGCGCTACTACCAAATCACCGCCGTCAACCGCAGCGTCGAGGCCGTCGCCCGCGGGCAGGACCGCGTCCTGCTGGTCATGGCGACTGGCACCGGCAAGACCTACACCGCCTTCCAGATCATCTGGCGGCTGTGGAAGTCGAAGATCAAGAAACGCATCCTCTTTCTGGCTGACCGCAACATTCTCGTCGATCAGACCCGCAGCAACGACTTCAAGCCCTTTGGTCCGGCCATGACCAAGATCGAGAAGCGGCAGGCCAACAAGGCTTATGAAATCTACCTGTCGCTGTATCAGGCCGTCACCGGCAACGAGGAAGAGAAGAACATCTACAAACAGTTCTCGCCGGACTTCTTCGACCTGATCATCATCGACGAGTGTCACCGTGGCAGCGCCGCCGAGGACTCCGCCTGGCGTGAAATCCTGGGCTACTTCTCCGGCGCGACCCAGATCGGCCTGACCGCGACGCCGAAGGAAACCAAGGAGGTTTCCAACATCCACCACTTCGGCGAGCCGATCTATACCTACTCCTTGAAGCAGGGCATCGACGACGGCTTTCTCGCGCCCTACAAGGTCGTCCGCATCGATATCGACAAGGACTTGCAGGGCTGGAGGCCAGCCAAGGGGCAGCTCGACAAGAACGGCAGGCTGATCGAGGACCGCATCTACAACCAGAAGGATATGGACCGCATCCTTGTGCTTGAAAAGCGCACGGAACTGGTCGCCCGCAAGATATCCGAGTATCTGGCCGCCACCGATCCCTACGCCAAGACCATCGTTTTCTGCGACGACATCGACCACGCAGAGAGGATGCGTCAGGCCCTGGTCAATCTCAACCCGCAGCGGGTCAAGGAAAACCGCAAGTACGTGATGCGGATTACCGGCGACGAGCAGGAAGGCAAGATGGAACTCGACAACTTCATCGACCCGGAAAGCCGCTATCCGGTGATCGCTACCACCAGCAAACTGATGACGACCGGCGTCGATGCCCAGACCTGCAAGCTGGTGGTGCTCGACCAGCGCATCCAGTCGATGACCGAGTTCAAGCAGATCATTGGCCGCGGCACCCGCATCAACGAAGACTACGACAAGTTCTGGTTCACCATCATGGACTTCAAGAAAGCCACGGAGCTTTTTGCCGATCCGGCCTTCGATGGCGATCCGGTGCAGATCTACGAGCCCGGTGGCGACGATCCGCCAGTGCCGCCCGACGAGCCCGAAGATGAAGAACAGAACCCTCCCGGTGACGGCGATGGCTGTGACGATACCGGGCTGCCTCCCTTCGGCGGCGACGGCCCCGAGGGCGAAGGGCGCATCAAGTACGTGGTCGGCGCCGAGGTGTCCGTCCATGTGGTTGCCGAGCGCGTCCAGTACTACGGCCCCGACGGCAAGCTGATCACCGAATCGCTCAAGGACTACACCCGCAAGGCGGTTCGGAAGGAATTTGCGTCATTGGACGACTTCCTGCGTCGCTGGACCGAGACCGAGAAAAAGCAGGCGCTGATCGAAGAGCTCGAAGCACAGGGGGTGCTGCTCGAAGCCCTGGCCGAGGAAGTGGGCAAGAAGCAGGGCAAGGTGTTCGACCCCTTCGACCTGATCTGCCATGTCGCCTTCGACCGACCGGCACTCAGCCGCAAGGAGCGCGCCGAGCAGGTCAGGAAGAAGGATGTCTTCGTGAAATACGGCGAGCAGGCACGCGCCGTCCTCAACGCCCTGCTCGACAAATACGCCGACACCGGCATAGCGAGCATCGAAGATATTAAAATCCTGACCCTCGATCCGTTTTCCAAACTGGGCACGGCACCTGAACTGGTCGGTGCTTTTGGCGGGAAGCCGAAGTATCTTCAAGCCGTCCTTGAACTTGAATCTCTGCTTTACAGCGCCTGAGAACAACAAAAAACCATGCCTGAAACCCAGCATTCCATCGTCCGAACCCCGCTTTTCCCGCTTTATTCCGAAGTCCTATTGCTGACAAAGATTCTCGCCGGAGTATCGAAAGACGGCGTTTGGGGCATGATCAAGGCGCTCTTCGATCAGGCCGGAACGCCGCAAGCCAACGTCGATTGGAGTCAGCCGAATGAATGGATCGACCAGCGGCTGCAAGGTGCCCACAAAGATCTGGCGAGAAAGATTTGGGTGGACAGCCAGGGGACGGTCAATCCTCGACACATCTACGGCTCATACCTGTTCATCAATACATTCCTGCTTCTTGCCCCCGATGCGCAGGGGGTTTACCAAGTCACGCCAGATGGCAACGCATTCCTGTCGAACGACCCACAGGTTTTGCGCAAGCTGGATGAAGAAGAAGGCCTGCCGCAGCTGCTCTCGATTCTTGCAGCACATTCGCCTGCAAAGCGTGGCGACCTGCTGGATGAATGGTCTGAATTCCTTCTTGAAAACTCGAACTATGGAACGGTGTCGACCTTCAAGGACACGTTGCGCCGACGCCTGCTGAATCTGGTCGAGCGCGGATACGTCGCCCGTGAAGGCAACACTTACACCATCACTGACAAGGGGATTGCGTATGCAGCCCCCACAGGGCCAGAAGAGGTTCAGCGCCCACATCTCGCAGTCCTCGGCGCCATCAAGAATTACAACGACGCTCAAACCAAGGAATTGCGTGGGCGCTTGGAGAAGATGAATCCGTACCGCTTTGAAATGCTGATCAAGGATCTTCTCGAAGCCATGGATTACGAGGACGTCGTTGTCACCAAGCAAAGCGGTGACAAGGGCGTGGATGTGGTGGCCAGCTTCCAGTTCGGCATCACGCAGATCAAAGAGGTGGTGCAGGTCAAGCGCCACAAGGGAAACATCACTCGCCCCGTCCTCGACCAACTACGCGGCGCCTTGCCGTACCACGGCGCCATCCGCGGGACCATCATCACGACAGGCGGCTTTGCCCAAGGATGCAAGGACGCCGCCCTGTTTCCCGGAGCCGCCCCGATTACCTTGATCGACGGCAACAAGGTCATCGAGCTGCTGCTGAAACACGGCGTCGGCGTGAAAAAGAAGCCGCAAACCCTGATCGAGATCGATGAGAGCTACTTCGCTAGCGACGATCCGGAAACCCAAATTCAAGAAGCGCCGTAAGCCTTATGTCCATCAGCAGCACCATCAAATCCATCCAGGACATCATGCGCAAGGATGTCGGCGTCGATGGCGACGCGCAGCGCATCGGCCAGCTGGTCTGGATGTTTTTCCTGAAAATCTACGACGACAAGGAAACCGAGTACGAACTGCTCGACGACGACTACCGTTCGCCGATTCCCGAACCCTTCCGCTGGCGCAACTGGGCGGCCAACCCCGAGGGGATGACCGGCGAGGATCTGCTCGACTTCATCAACAACCAGCTCTTCCCGTCCCTCAAGGACCTGACGCCGGCAGGGAATGACAAACGCGGCTACGTGATCCGCGGCGTCTTCGAGGATGCCTACAACTACATGAAGTCCGGCCACCTGATGCGACAGGTGATCAACAAGATCGTCGAGGGCCTGGACTTCAACAAGGCGCAGGACCGCCACCTCTTTGGCGACCTCTACGAGCAGATCCTGCGTGACCTGCAAAACGCGGGCAATGCCGGTGAGTACTACACCCCGCGCCCGGTCACCCAGTTCATGGTGGACAGGGTGGCCCCGCAGCTCGGCGAGAAGATCATGGACCCGGCCTGCGGCACGGGTGGCTTCCTGACCTGCGCCATCGAATACGTTCGCAAGCGGCACGTGAAGACCGTCGAGCAGGAGCAGCAGCTGCAGGCGTCCATCTACGGCGTCGAGAAGAAGCCGCTGCCCCACCTGCTGTGCACCACCAACATGATCCTGCACGGCATCGACGTACCCACCAATGTCCGCCACGACAACACCCTGGCCCGCCCCCTGCGCGACTACGGCCCGCGCGACCGGGTCGATGTGATCGTCACCAACCCGCCTTTCGGCGGCATGGAAGAAGACGGCATCGAGAACAACTTCCCGGCCAGCTTCCGCACCCGCGAAACCGCCGACCTCTTTCTGGTGCTGATCATGCACCTGCTCAAGGACGGCGGCCGGGCCGCTGTCGTCCTGCCCGATGGCACGCTGTTCGGCGAAGGCATCAAGACGCGCATCAAGGAGCAGCTACTCACCACCTGCAACCTGCACACCGTCGTCCGCCTGCCCAACGGCGTCTTCAACCCCTACACCGGCATCAAGACCAACCTGCTCTTCTTCACCAAGGGCAGCCCGACCACCGAAACCTGGTTTTACGAGCACCCCTATCCCGCTGGCTACAAGAACTATTCCAAGACCAGGCCGATGCGCATCGAGGAATTCGAGGTCGAAAAGGCATGGTGGGGAGGGGCTCAGAGAAGCGAGCGTGTCGAAAACGAATTTGCCTGGAAAGTCAGCGCTGACGAGATCAAGGCGCGCAACTACAACCTCGACATCAAGAACCCCCACAGCCCGGATCAGATCAGCCACGACCCGGACGAACTGCTGGCCGACTACGCCCAGTTGCAGCAACGCATCGCCGCCACCCGCGACCAGTTGAAGGCCGTGCTGGCGGCTGCGCTGGAGGGCAAGGCGTGAGCGTGGTGTTGAGTGAGCATCTGGCGCTGCTGGCCTCGGCGCCGGATGGGATTCAGAAGCTGCGTGGGTTGATTCTGGAATTGGCGGTGCGCGGGAAGCTGGTGGCGCAAGACCCGAATGATGAGCCGGCGAGTGAATTGCTCAAGAAAATTGCCGAGGAGCGGGCACGGTTGGAGGTAGAGGGTGTTTGCAAGAAATCGAAGGTAATCTTGCCATCAGATGGTGATACGTATTGCTCGTTACCAAATGATTGGCAGTGGTCAGCGCTTGATCCTTTAGTTCGTGTCATGGACTCCGGGTGGAGTCCCGCGTGTATTGAAACGCCGTCACCAAACAACGATGTTTGGGGCGTTCTCAAAACGACTGCAGTGCAGACATTTCAGTACCTCGCATACGAGAATAAAGAACTTCCGGCTAACTTGACTCCACGTCCAGAATGCGAAGTTGCTGCCGGAGATATTCTGATTACTCGAGCCGGCCCCAAGAATAGGGTGGCAATTTCCTGCCTTGTCGAGGAAACTCGACCGCATCTAATGATTTCCGACAAAATCATTAGATTTCACCTCGTAGAAGGCGGGATGTACGAAAAGTTTGTCGCTCTTTGCCTGAACGCGGGTGCAACTGCATCGTATCTGGAAAATGCGAAATCGGGCATGGCCGCCAGTCAGATGAATATCACTCAGGAAAAGTTGCGAGCAGCGCCCATTCCTATTTGTTCGACTGCTGAGCAACACCGCATCGTCGCCAAAGTCGATGAACTGATGGTCCTCTGCGATCGGTTGGAGGCGGAGCAGGCGGATGCGGCCAGCGCCCATGCCCGGCTCGTCGAAACCCTGCTCGGCACGCTTACCCAAAGCACAGACGCCGCCGACCTCGCCGCCAACTGGCAACGCCTCGCCGAAAACTTCGACACCCTGTTCACCACCGAGGCTAGCATCGATACGCTCAAGCAAACCGTGCTGCAACTGGCGGTGATGGGGAGGCTGGTGCAACAAGACCCTAACGACGAACCGGCAAGCGAGCTACTTAAACGGATTGGTAGGGAACGTGCGCAGTTGGAGGCAGAAGGCATCCGCAAAAAATCAAGACCTGTTCTGCCAATGGTCCAGGATGACCAACCATATAGCGCGCCGGAATCTTGGGGATGGCAGCGATTAGACGAACTGCTTTCCATCACAGGAGGGATAACCCTCGGCCGCAAGCTTTCTGGACGGTCACTTATCTCGCGGCCATACCTGCGGGTCGCAAACGTGCAACGCGGACACCTGCTGCTTGAGCAGATGAAAACGATTGAAATTCCTGCCGACGAACTCGAAAAATATCGGCTTCAATTCAATGACCTCTTGATTACGGAGGGTGGTGACTGGGACAAAGTTGGTAGAACCGCCATTTGGCACAATGAAATCGACGAATGCCTGCATCAAAACCATGTATTTCGCGCTAGAGCACTGGCGGAGGAGTGGAACTGCAGATGGACGGAAATGTACTTAAACGCCAAGCCTGCGCGAGACTACTTTGCAGGCTCTTCAAAGCAGACAACGAACTTGGCGTCGATCAACATGTCGCAGCTGAAAGCATGTCCGTTTCCTGTCCCCCCTTTGGAAGAACAACACCGTATCGTCGCCAAAGTCGATGAACTGATGACCCTCTGCGACCGCCTCAAGGCCGATCTCGCCACTGCCCGCCAGCATCAAGCCACGCTGGCCGACACCCTGATCGACGCTGCGCTGGAAGCCGCCTGAGCCGTGAGCGAACCCAGCGTCGTCATCGAGGAGGTCATGGGCCGCGCCCGGCAGGGCATCACCAGGCCCTTCATCTGCCGGGGAGATGACGGTCATGCTTATTACGTCAAGGGGCGGGACGCTGGACGGCGGAGTCTGGTCTGTGAGTGGGTTGCCGCCCAGTTGGCCACCCGGTTTGGTTTGCCGATTGCCGACTATGCGCTGGCCGAGGTGCCGGCGGAGCTGATTGTTCCCGGCCAGGGGCTGGACCTCAGCCAGTTGGGGGCAGGCATTGTGTTCGCCTCCCGGGAGCTTCCCCATGTGCAGGAACTCAGCGTGACGACGCGGGCTTTGGTGGGCGCGGAGCAGGCAACGGATGTGCTGGTGTTCGATTGGTGGCTACACAACGAGGATCGCCATCTGACGGCTTTCGGTGGTAACCCAAACCTGCTGTGGGACGTCCAGACCGAACAGCTGGCCGTCATCGACCACAACCAGGCTTTTGATCCGGGCTTCAACGCGGCGCATTTCCTGGAGTCCCACGTCTTTGGGGCCTGCTGGAACAGGGTGTCCACTGACCTTGTCGAACGGGCGAAGTACCTTGAGAAGATGGAAGCGGCGCTCGCGGACCTGAAGATTGTCCGTGATAGCATCCCCGGAGAGTGGTGGTTCGTGGACGATGACGTTCCCGCCAACGTGAGTTGGGACGAGATCGTTCGGTGTCTCGAACGTTGCCGCCAGGATGATTTTTGGACTGCGCCATGAACAAGTTTGCCTGTCATTACGCCTTGCTACGTTTTCGCCCCTTTGTCGAGACGGGCGAATTCGCCAATGTGGGTGTCGTGCTGATGGCGCCGGATGCAGGCTTCTTCGGCTACCGCCTGCTCACCCATTACAGCCGCATCACCCGGTTTTTCCATCAGCTCGATCGTGGTGTCTATCTGCGTGGGAGGGGGCTGTTCAAGCAGGAAGTCGACAGATTTGCGGCAGATCTTCGTCGTCTGGCTCTCGGTGATAGTCACGCCACCCTCGATCTGCCCCTGGCCGGCCAGCTCTTTACCGAATTCGTCCGCCCGCGGGAGGCGATGCTTCAGTTCGACGATCAGCGAATTGCCTTGACCGATGATCCGCAGGCCAAGCTCGATGCGCTTTTCGATCACTACATCGAACGCAATTTTGTGACCAGGGAGTATCAGGAGCGCCTCCTCGAGACCATGGTCCGCAAGCTTTTGGTCGGCCGGCAGCTTGGTGCTGCATATCGGGCCGAAAAGGTGGGGAATCCGGAGTTCACGGTCAACTTTCCGTTCGTCCATCGCCATGACGGGCGAGCCGCCCGCATCATCAAGCCTTTGTACCTGGCCCAGGATGACTCCACCAAGCTGCTGACCCATGGCGGTCAATGGGTGGATAAGGTCAGGCGTCTCCGTAAGCGGGATGCCTTACCAGAGGCAGTTCTGTTCCCGGTGAAAGCTCCGGCTCGGGATACAAAACCGTATCAGGCGTTTGAGGAGATCCGCGAAGATCTGCAGGCTACGGGCGTCACCGTCGTGGCTGCAAACGACGAAGAATCGATTCTGAAGTTTGCCGCCATGTGAGGTTCAGGTAGGTCAGGGACTTGATTAACACCTTGCTTGACGCTGCGAACTCGGATCTGATCTCGCTCCGACCAGACAACAAAAAAGCCAACCCCGCGGGGTTGGCTTTTTCTTTTGCAGATCAATGACCTGCCGGAATTCGATGTGGAGCGGGCGATGGGAATCGAATCCGACCAAAAGGGGATTAGCTCCCAGATATTGGTCGCACAATAGTACGCGTAACCCGTTGATGTTACATGGAAATATTTCCAGTTCGCTGCTTGGCAAGCTGGGCCACCTCTCGGTTCTCGTCAGTCCTTCATTGCTGCTGATGGATGGTGTTTGACGCAGAAACGACCAGAGGGCGACCAGAAAAACACCCCCGCACACTTCGCACACCAAAGAGCGAAGAGTCCCTGATGTACTTCCGCTACTACATCTCTCAATGTTGTGTGCATAATGCAGGCGTGAAATTTTGTTTGCACAGGGTTGGAAATAAATGCTTGAAGCAAAAATAAAATTTTTTGATATCAAACGGTGTGGTTACTACCTTCGCGGCGATGAAAATACCGCATTGAGTAACATCAGTGATGTCCTCCAGAAGCTTAATTCGTGGGCCAGTGACGGTAGAGCATTTGTCAACACAACCTGTTATGAGCCTGATCCCGACAACGATTTATTGAACACCTATTTTTGCGGCTGGAGTCAAAACACGACCACCAAAGATAGTCTATTGATATTGTGGAACCAAACTCCAAACGATAATGGCGTGATTTATGGCATGAATCCTACAGCCCCTCCTGGGGGAACATCCATGCTGACGACTGATTTTGGAAACACCCCTGCCATTCCAGGTGCGCCAAGCTACATTTGGTTTATTCCCAGCAAAAATGTTTTTGCCACTATCAGATTTGCCCATTCCGTTCAGGGGAAGGGGAACCTTGATCACTACCTAAATGGTTTCTTGCAAAACAAAGCTCCATACCGCGTTGTTGATGAAGAAGATAAAGTCATTGGTTACTCTTCAACCGGTCAGGTAACAGAAAACTCGTCTAGGCTCCATCCTAAATTTGAGGCTTACGGGAGAAAGCAAGAAGAGTTGGAATCTGAACTTTTGACCAACCTGTTCAAAATAACAAAGATCATTAAGCGTGAAACTTTACGTTACACGCTTGAGGACGACCGCAATGCTTTTGAGCGTGTTTTCTCAAAATTACTGAACAATACACCATCATTCAATCAAAGCAGAACGATCACCCACGAACTCCAGTTCTCTCCAACGGAAAATGAGCTCAAGCAAATCATCAAGAATTTTGGTGAGCTGGGTGCGGATTCGTTCATCAGGAATGCGGGTTTTGTATATAAGGACGGGCGAAGAATTATGCTCACCGGCGCAAATGTAGCATTTGCTCATCAATTCGACATTTCCCGTGAGGAAAATCAAATGATCCCGGCTGAACGCCTTCTTAATCTGATATCTGGGCAGCGGGCCGATCTATTGCGGCCTCTGGAGGCTCCTGCCTTTGAAGTTGAAGAAGCTGCTTAAAATGATTAAATATCTTATTTTGGCATTCGTAACAGCAGTGTTGACCTATATTTTGAGGGATAGCCTTGTTGCCCTGAAATATGATGCTTACAAAGACACGCTGGGCGCATTGCTGAATGTCTCTTCAATTATATTTGCCATTATTGGCGCCTGGATCGCAATCATATATCCAAGGGCAATTGGTAGGGCCTTCTCCGGAAATAGTGTTGCTGCGCCAGAAGTTAAAGAGGCGGATGGTGACGCCAACTATCTGGGGGAGCTTGTAGAAATTGTAATGGTCTCTGCCATCGTATTGATGGCGGTACTTTCCATACAATTTTGCACCCCCATCCTCAAATCGGTTTTAAGCCCATCGTATTTAACTTACGGAAAATACGGAATTTTCTTTGTGGTTGCGATGCTAACGTTCGCGCAGCTTCATGCTGTTTTTCGAGTAATTTTGGCAAACTATTTCTTTTTAAATCAGCTTCGAAGCAAGAATGCAAACGGCAAGATAGATGTGTTGCACAAATAGTTTGTGCGGCTCTGTATTTTTTGCACCTTTACTTAGGCTATCTCTGTCGACCTTCAAGAAGCCAAGGTGTGAAAATTGACTGAGATGGATGCTCCGCTGGGGATGTCTCATTAGTATTGGCCCCGGTAGCCCTAATTGCAGGACTACCCGCCATGCCAACGAAACCGGGGAAGCGCTTTCCCCATCCCACGACCGTCGAACTCACCAAAACACTGCTGCTGCAGTATGCCCAGCAGGTGGCCAGTCTTGGCCTGAAGCAGATCGAAGTCTGTGACAAGCGCGAGCGAGGCCTGCGCGCCATCATCTATGCCAGTGGTCGCGTGTTCTTTCATGCGCGCTACTTCTTTGCCCATCGATCCCGGCACAAGAAGCTGGGCGAATTCGGCCTGCTGTTCGTGCAGCTCGTTACCATGCCGGCGGCGATCCGCCTGAATCGCATGGTGGTGGCCGAAGCGGCCACGCACCCGGAACTGGCGGAAACGTTTTACAAGGTGGGACCGGGACAGACACGCGAGATTCCGTTGACTCTGCGCCCAGCCCGCGGCCAACGTGCGTCGGCAGTAAAACTTCCAATTAAGGCAGCCGGACCTCTGGACTGGGATGGTGGAACGCTAAAACT
>ERZ650306.488-NODE-488-length-24218-cov-10.303894_pt1 | contig 24218 bp, 21 predicted proteins | sample MGYA00376242_ERZ650306 | MGnify/ENA primary metagenome ERZ650306 (study PRJEB26733, sample SAMN07839244) | wastewater metagenome | biome: urban; feature: wastewater treatment plant; material: waste water | place: USA: North Carolina | collected 2016-03-31 ... | reverse complement strand
AAGCCCCCTATGTCCCGGATTCCGGCACTGAATAACGTATAGGGTTTACACACCTAGCCAGGAACGCTGCGCTGGGTTTTGTTAGCGACTCTAACGGTCATTACCCAGATGTGCGCCACCCCAGAAGATGAAAGAAACTATCGGGTGGAAGTTGGCGGGTCGAGGTCGTACAAGTTCTTTGCGGCTTGACCCAGCCTCTAACGTGACCTGCCTGACTGACTCGCACCCCGGATTGCTTCCATCAAGAGCGCACGCTAAACAGGCCGTTGGCGACTTGTCGCCTTCAGGCTCATTCAGTCCAGGCGCCCGCCTCCTTCCATCCTCAAGTGTAAATCGATAGGAAGCGCCATGGAACTGTCAGCACTGTACAAATGCGTCATCGGACTCGACGTCCATCAGTCCCAAATCACCGCTTGTGCATTGATTCAGCAACCCGATGGCGGCGTGCGCATTGAGCAACGGCAGTTTGGCGGCTTCATGCGTGATCGCCGGGAGCTGGCCCAGTGGGCAGCTTCGTTGAATCCAGATGAAGTCGTGATGGAGAGCACCGGCATCTACTGGAAGAGCCCATATGCGGCGCTGGAGGCCGTCGGCATCCGCGCCAAGGTGGTGAATGCCCGGCACGTCAAGCATGTCCCTGGTCGCAAGACCGATGTGGGCGATGCTCATTGGCTGGCGATGCTGGCGCGAGCAGGCTTGCTGCGCGCTTCGTTTGTTCCGCCCGCCGCATTGCGCGAATTGCGCCTGATTGCCCGTCAGCGACAGAAACTGGTTGGCCAACTGGCCTCTGAGAAGAACCGGCTGCACAAAGTGCTGACTGACAGCGGGATTCGCCTTGGCGTAGTGGTCAGTGATTTGCATGGCCAATCCGCCCGCGCGATGGTCAAGGCGATCATCGCCGGACACGCGCCGCAACAGGTGATCAAACTGGCCAGTCGCCGACTGAAGGCCAGCCGTGAAGAGATCCTGGACGCCCTGCAAGGCGAACTGAGCGCCAGCCACCGCTTCGTGCTGGATGAACTGATGCGGCATATTGAAGAAATTGAAGCCAGGATCAGCCGCTTCGACGCCCGATTGCTGGAGGGACTGGAGTCTGAGCGCGACACGCTGGCGCTGATGCAAACGATCCCCGGCATTGACCAGATCGGCGCGGCGATGCTGCTGGTGGAAATTGGCGCGGATATGGACGACTTCGGCAGCGCAGACCGTTTGGCTTCGTGGGTTGGCGTTTGCCCTGGCAACAATGAATCGGCGGGCAAGCGCAAATCAGGCCACACCCGCAAGGGCAATCCTTATGTTCGCCGTTTGCTGTGCGAATTTGCCCACGCAGCCAGCCGGACCACGTCGATGTTCAAATCGAAGTTCCAGGCCCTTGTGGTCAGGCGTGGCTACAAACGAGCGATTATTGCGATTGGCCACAAGATGCTGCGCACGCTGTTCTTCATGCTTAAGCGACGCGAGCATTACCGGGATTGCGCGACGGATTATGAAGCGCTCTCGGTACAACGCAACGCTCCTCGCTGGATCAAGGCGCTGACGAGGTTTGGCTTTATCACGCCAGCCAGCGCCTGATTCTGCATGAGGGTTTCTTCGCATGACCTTTGCTGGTCAGGACTGCGCTCGTCTTGGCTGTAGGGTCTTTCACGCTAAGCGCCGCTCACAAGACCTTGCCGCGCGACTTGCACTGTCTGCGGCCGCGCGCCTGGCTTGCTGGCACAGCAAACCAGATTGTGCGCCCGGGCAGCCGTGACGAGGTTTGATCTGTTGAGCACAAAAAACGCCCCAGCCGAGCAGACTCGGTTGGGGCGTTTGCCAATGCGCCGGGGGGATGCGCTTAGAAGAACAGGATGGCGCCCAGCGACACGCCGTCGGTGTCGCGGTTGGTGACCTTGTTGGTGCGGCGGTTGACTTCGCCCACCAGGGTCAGGTTGTCGGTCAGGCTGTAGTAGGCGCCCAGGGTGGTGCCCACCACGCGGTTGGCGTAGCCATTGCCTTCGGCGCTGGTGCGCTTGGTGCGGCTTTCACCATGGCTCACGCCCAGCTTGAGGTCGTCGAATTTATAGGTGGCTTGCAGCAGATAGCCATCCGAACGGCGGTTTTCGCCACGGGCGTCGGTGCCGCCCGAGAACAAGATGGTGTCGCCAATGCCCTTGCCGGTAAAGCCTTCCACCATCAGGCCCAGATTGCCCACGTCCATCTTGGCGCCCAGCTCAAAGCCGGTGGCGTTGTTGCTGCGGATCAGGTCAAACTTTTGGTTAACAAAGCCCACCCAGGCCTTGCCGCCCAGGGTGTTGTTCTTGAATTCGTATTGCGCCAGGCCTTGGTAGCCGACATTGCGGCCGGTTTTGCCTGCGCCATTGACATCTTTGTTGTCAAATGCGCCGATGGTGGCGGAGAAGCCGTTGAAGTTCGGTGTGGTGTAAGTGATTTGCGGCTGGAATTCCGCGTACACATAGCCAGCGCCAATGCCACCCAGGGTGGTGTTGATATTACGCGCCTGACCGCCGCCGCCGCCCACGCCGATCAGGGTCATGTCGTTCAGAATGGCATTGGACTGGAACAGACCGACGTCACGGCCAAATTTGAAAGTACCGACATTCGGCTTGCCAAAGCTCAGGTAGTTGGTACGCGCATCCACCGTGGATTTGCCCACGCCAGCGGTGGCGCTGGAGATGGCCGGAGAATCCGAATCCAGGCCCGGCCAGATGCCGATCACACCCTTGATGTCCCAGCCTTTTTGCTTGGTGCTGGCGGTGATGTTGAAGTAGCCCGGCAGCAGGCCGTTTTCGATCTGGCTGGAGCGGTTGCTTTGTTCGGTTTTGCTGGTGGTGTAGAAGGCGTTGACCGAGCCGCTGATGTCCAGCGTCCAGCCCTTGTCGTTATAGACCTCCAGCGCCAGCGCAGGGGTGCTGGCCAGGCCGGCGGCGATCAGGGCGGCCAGAGTCAGGGGGGATGCGTGTTTCATGTCTTCTCCATTATGCGTATTCGGGTGTGGTGTGACTGCGCCGCCTAAAGCGCAAGCCACATGCCCGAAAACCCACGCCTGCCTACGACTTTGGTCCCCCTTGGGCAATGTGCTGATCCAGCATGAAAAATTCCAGGTGATTAGGTAGTTTTGCGATAACGCATCATGCCATCGGTATGGCAGACTGTCTCAGCTGTTTCATTTCAAGTCACCCGCGCTGTTTCATCCTGATACAGGTGGGCTTTTCGACCAAAGTAGCATGGCTGAGCGGCCGGCGGGTGACGACAATCCGCTTACTGTCAACAACGACAGCAAGCACGTCTAACCCAGAGCCAGGAGACACCGCCATGCTGCAACACACCCTCGATTGCATCGACAAAAAAATTCCGCTGCGCAGCCGCTACGAAAACTTCATCAACGGCGGCTGGGTGGCCCCGACTCGTGGTCAATACTTTGTGAACATCAGCCCGGTGGATGGCAAGCCGCTGTGCGAAATCGCCCGCTCCACCGCTGAAGACATCGAACTGGCGCTGGACGCCGCACACGCCGCCGCCGACAAATGGGCGCGCACCTCGCCGGCCGAGCGCTCCAACATCCTGCTGAAAATCGCCGACCGCATGGAGCAGTACGCCAGCTTCATCGCCGCCGTGGAAACCGCCGACAACGGCAAGCCGATCCGCGAAACCAACGCCGCTGACATCCCCTTGGCCATCGACCACTTCCGCTACTTTGCCGGCTGCGTGCGTGCGCAAGAAGGCTCGGTCTGCGAAATCGACGACAATACCGTCGCCTATCACTTCCACGAGCCGCTGGGCGTGGTGGGTCAGATCATTCCGTGGAACTTCCCGCTGCTGATGGCCGCCTGGAAGCTGGCCCCGGCCCTGGCCGCCGGCAACTGCGTGGTGCTCAAGCCGGCCGAACAAACCCCAATGGGCATCGTCGTGCTGATGGACGTCATCGGCGACCTGCTGCCGCCGGGCGTGCTGAACGTGGTGAACGGCTTTGGTCTGGAAGCCGGCAAGCCGCTGGCCACCAACAGCCGCATCAACAAGGTGGCCTTCACCGGTGAAACCTCCACCGGCCGCCTGATCATGCAATACGCTTCGGAAAACATCATTCCGGTGACCCTGGAGCTGGGCGGCAAGTCCCCCAACATCTTCTTCGAAGACGTCATGCGCGAAGACGACGCCTTCTTCGACAAGGCGCTGGAAGGCTTTGCCCTGTTTGCCCTGAACCAAGGCGAAGTGTGCACCTGCCCGAGCCGCGTGCTGGTGCAAGAATCCATCTACGAAAAATTCATGGAGCGCGCCGTCGCCCGCGTCAACGCCATCAAGCAAGGCAGCCCGTTTGATCCGGACACCATGATCGGCGCCCAGGTCTCCAAGGAGCAGCTGGACAAGATCCTGTCCTACATCGACATCGGCCGCCAGGAAGGCGCGCAAGTGTTGACCGGCGGCGCCCAAGCGCAACTGGGCGGCGACCTGGAAGGCGGCTTCTATGTGCAGCCGACCATCCTGGCTGGCCACAACAAGATGCGCGTGTTCCAGGAAGAAATCTTTGGCCCGGTGGTTGCCGTGACCACCTTCAAGGACAAGGAAGAAGCCCTGGCGCTGGCCAACGACACCAGCTTCGGTCTGGGCGCTGGCGTGTGGACCCGTGATGGCACCCTGGCCTATCGCATGGGCCGTGGCATCAAGGCCGGCCGCGTGTGGACCAACTGCTACCACCTGTACCCGGCTCACGCCGCCTTCGGTGGCTACAAGAAGTCCGGCATCGGCCGCGAAAACCACAAGATGATGCTGGACCACTACCAGCAAACCAAGAACTTGTTGGTGAGCTACAGCCCGAACGCCCTGGGCTTCTTCTAAGAGCCACTCACAAAACCCCCTGGCGTTGTTGTGTGACCTTGCCGTACTCCTTGTACTGTCTGCGGTCACACGCCTAGCCAGGACCGCTTCGCTGGGTTTGGTGAGCGACTCTAAGCGTCACTCACCACACGCTCCTGGCGTTGTGGTGTAGTGAGCCACGCTGAACCTGACGCTTCGGCGTCAGGCGAGAAAGATGTGCCGACGGGCAGTGCGCCGCCCGTCACCCTTGTCCGCAGGGTTGCGCGGACACCGTGCCGCCGGTATGGCCGGCAAGAGGAGCATCGTCATGGTTGAACGCGTGGTTGCCACCCCTGTGGCCACAGAATTGATCGAACGTTTGCTTGTTCAGCATGGCCCGCTGCTGTTTCACCAGTCTGGCGGATGCTGTGATGGCAGCGCGCCGATGTGTTACCCGCAAGGCGAGTTTCACCTGGGGCATCAGGATGTCTTGCTGGGCGAAATTGTGGGCTGTCCGTTTTATATGAGCGCCTTTCAGTTTGACTACTGGCGCAATACCCACCTCACCATCGACGTGGTCGAAGGCCGAGGTTCAAGTTTCTCTGTGGAAGCGCCCGAGGGCGTGCGCTTTCTCACCCGCTCGCGGCTGTTCACCGATGATGAACTGGCCGCTCTGGAGGCCGCCGGCGAGCCGCCGCGCGCTGACGAATTGCCCGGCTGACGCCACATCAGCCGGCTTGCATCCCCCCGATGACATGCGAAGGATCACTACCATGAAACACCCTCTGCGTTTGCTCTCCCTGGCGCTGGCCGCCGCTGGCGCCCTGGTGGTCATGGGCGCGGCGAGCGCCCACGGCGACGTCGTGCCGCAACCGGTGGACACCGGCAACCTGAAAAAACTGGGCGCGACCTGGCTGGACAGCAACCCCTACCGTGGCAACGCCGATGCCATTCGCATCGGCAAGGCCGCTTTTGCGCAAAACTGCGCGCGTTGCCATGGCATTGACGCCGTCTCCGGCGGCATCGCCCCAGACCTGCGCAAGCTGCCGCTGCAGGACGAAGGCGATCCGATCTTCCAGGAACGCATCCGTCACGGCTCGGTGCGCAATGGCGTGACCTATATGCCGTCGTTTGAAGGCGTGCTGTCGCAAGAAGCCGCCTGGGCGATTCGCAGCTGGATTGAAACTGTTCACATCGACTAAGCATCGCGCACAAAACCCGTCTGCTGTGCTTGTGTGACCTTGCCGTGATCTGCGGCAGGCGCGCAGCGCCGGGTTTGGTGAGCGACAAGCGGGCTGGCGCTTGCGCCAGCCAGCGCCAATGCATTGCCGCCAAGAAAGCCGGGCCCATGACGTCCGGCGCTGGCGTCGGCGCGCACCCGAGGAAGACACATGAACCGCCGCCATTTTCTGTTGGCTGCGCTGGCCTGCGCGTGCGCGGCGCCAGTGTGGGCCGCCCCCAATCTGGACGACCTGAAAGCCGCCGGTGGTCTGCGCGTGGCTTTGTATCGGGATTTTCCCCCGTATTCCTGGCAGGAAGCCGGCGAGATGCGCGGCATCGACGCCGATCTGGCGCGCGCCATTGGCCGTGAGCTGGGGCTGAAAGTCACCTTCATGCCGCTGACGCCAGCGGATGATGTAGACGGTGATTTGCGCAACGCCATCTGGAAAGGCCACTACCTGGGCGGCGGCACTGCCGAGCTGATGTTGCGCGTGCCGTTCGATCCCGAATTTGCCCAGCGCAACCACAATGCCGTGCTGTTTGGCGCCTATGCCAGCGAGCAACTGGCCTGGGCCGGCCAGCGCCCCACCGCGATGACCCTGATCGACCGCGCCAGCCGCATCGGCGTGGAAAACGACAGCCTGGCGGATTTGTATTTGTCTTCCTTGCAAGGCGGGCGGCTGCGCGACAGCATCAAGCATTATCCCAACAGCCCCGCTGCCGCTCGCGCCTTGCTGGCCGGTGATGTAGACGCCGTGTTTGCTCCACAGGGCGAGCTGGATTGGGCCTTGGCTGGCACTGGCCAGCGCATCGAGCCGCTGGCGGCGCCGGGCCTGATCAAGTCACAGTGGGAAATCGGCATGGCCACCAAAGAAAGCCTGCGCGACCTGGCCTGGGCGGTGACTGATGTGATCGAAGCCTTGCGCCAGTCTGGCGAGCTGGAACGGATTTACCAGCGGCATCAGGTGCGCTTTTTGCCGCCGGCTGCCCATTGAGCGCCGCTAAGCGTCGCTCACAAAACTCCCTGGCGGCAGTGCGCTGTGCCTTCCTCATCCATGCGCTTGCAGGAGAACCACCATGCAATGGCTGCGTTTGATCTGTCTGGCTGCGCTATGCAGCGCCTTGCCCGCCCGGGCGGCGCCGGCTGGCGACCCGTTTAATTCGCCCTTGTGGCCGAATATGCACAAGCTGATGCTGGGCGGCGGCAAGGTGGTGTTCGACCCCAAAGTCAAAGTCACCATCCCCGAGCGGGTGGAAGACGGCCATTTTGTGCCGGTGACGGTGGACGCCCGCGAGTTGGGCGAGGTGCGCGAGCTGGTGCTGTTTGCCGATTACAACCCGATTCCGCGCGCGCTGCGCTACCAGCCGCTGGCGGCACAGCCGCGCCTGTCGGTGGCCATGCGCGTCAACCAGGCCACGCCGATTCGCGCCGCCGCGCTGGACGGCAAGGGCGTGTGGCACGTCAGCGGCCAATGGCTGGATGCGCCCGGCGGCGGCTGCGCGCTGCCCAGCCAGACCCGCTCCACCACGGACTGGAACAGCCTGCTGGGCCGGGTCAGCGGCCGCGCCTGGCGCGAAGACGGCGCGCTGCGCGTGCGCCTGGGGGTGATGCACCCGATGGACACCGGCCTGGTCAGCAATGTCGCCCGCTTTAATATCGAACAGCTGGACATCCGCGACGCCGACAACCGCCTGCTGGCCCGGCTGGAAACCGACGCCTCGCTGGCGGAAAACCCGCTGTTCACCCTGCATCTGCGCCCGACCCCCACGCCGCTGCTGCGCGCCAGCAGCCAGGACAACGACGGCAACCACTACACCGCCACCCTGCCGCTGGCGCCATAAGCGTCGCTCACAAAACCCCGCGCAGTGATCCCGACTTAGGCGCACGCAGACAGTGCAAGCAGTACGGCAAGGTCACACCACACGCCAAGGGGTTTTGTCAGCGGCGCTAAGCCAGCCGCTTCTTGCAAGGAGAACAACTATGCCCACCCTGCGCCTCTGCCTGGCCTGGTGTGCCCTGCTGCTGGCTCCGCTGGCGGCAGCGCTGGAATTGCGCCCCCAGGCCATCGCCCCCGACACCTGGATGCTGGAAGCCGACACCGGTTACTTCACCCCGCAAAACGGCGGCTTTTTGGTGAATACGGCGTTTATCGCCACCGATGAAGGCGTGGTGGTGATTGGCAGCGGCCCCTCGCGCCAGTTTGGCGAGCGCTACCGCAAGCTGATTGAAGACACCACCGGCAAGCGCGTGCTGGAAGTCATCATCACCCACAAGCACCCGGATCACTTTTTGGGCAATCAGGCGTTTCGTGACGTGCCGATTCGCGCCGACGCCAAAACCACGGCCATGATCCAGGCCGAGGGCGAGGGCCTGGCCGAGAATCTGTACCGGCTGGTGGGCGACGGCATGCGCGGCACCGAGGCGCTGGCCCCCACCGCGCCGCTGAATGTGGGCGTGCGCAATATTGGCGGCCACCGGCTGGAGTTCATCGCCGTGCCCGGCCACACCCAATCCGATATCGCCGTGTTTGATCACACCACTGGCGTGCTGTTCGCCATTGATCAGGTGTTCAACCAGCGCACCCCCACCCTGCCCAATGCCGATCTGGCGCAATGGCGGCAATCGCTGGCGCAGCTGGCCGCCGTGCCGTTCAAGCTCTTGGTCCCCGGCCATGGCCCGGTCAGCCGCGACGCCGCGCCGATTGCCGCCACCCGCGATTATCTGGACTGGCTGGACGCCACCCTGCGCGACGCCGCCGAGCGCGGCCTGGCCCCGACCGAAGCCATGCTGCTGCCCATCCCCGAGCGCTTTGCCCACTGGGGCGAGGCGCGCGCCGAATGGCGGCGCAGCATTGGTTTTATGTATGGCCGCTATGAGCGCGCGGCCTTGCCCTGGTTGAGCCCACCACGTTAAGCGCGGCTAACAAAATCCTGCTGGCGTTATTGCGTCGCCTGGCCAGGCGCGCGGCGCTGAGTGTGGTGAGCCGGCTCACCACACCCCCTCCAGCAGCCGCGCCATGCGCGCCACCGCCGGCGCCATGGCGCTTTCTTCCACCCCGGCGTAGCCCAATAACCAGCCGCGCGGCGCTGGCGTGCGCAGGCTGTGGCTGGACAAAGGCCGCAGCACCAGTTGCTGCTCCAGCCAGCCGCGCCGCGCCAGCGCCACATCGTCCACATCCGCCGGCAAGTGCGCCAGCACATGCATGCCGGCCTCCCCGCCCGACAGCGGCAGCGCCGCGCCCAGCTGTTGCGTCACCGCCTGGCGCAGCGCCTGCTGACGGCTTTGGTACAGCTCGCGCATGCGGCGGATATGCCGCGCCAGCTCGCCGCTGCTGATGAAATCCGCCAGCGCCGCCTGCGTCGGGTAATGCCCCTCGCGCGCCAGATGCCAGCTGGCGCGGCGAAAAGCGTCGATCAGGCTTTCTGGCACCACCAAATACGCCAGGCGCAAGGCCGGGCACATCACCTTGGATAAGGTCCCCAGATAAATCACCCGCGCGCTGTCGGCCAGCCCCTGCAAGGCGGCCACCGGCTGGCTGGCGTAGCGGAACTCGCTGTCGTAATCGTCTTCGATAATCCACGCGCCATGCGCTTCGGCGCAGGCCAGCAAGGCTTGCCGCCGCGCCAGCGGCATCACTGCGCCGCCGGGGTATTGGTGCGAGGGGGTGACGTAAATCAGCCGGGGCGCGGGCAGCTGCGCTTGCGCATAAGCCACGTCCAGCCCGCTGGCGTCCACTGGCGCCGGGTGCAGCTGCAAACCGGCGGCGGTCAGCGCGCTGCGCGCGCCCAGATAACCGGGGTCTTCCATCCACGCCACATCGCCGACATCGGCCAATAGCCGCGCCAGCCAATCCAGCGCCTGCTGCGCGCCGCCAGTGATCAGCAGCTGTTCGGGCTGGCAGCGCACCCCGCGCGACTGGCCCAGATACGCCGCCAGCGCCTCGCGCAGCGCCGGCAGGCCGCCTTGCGCCTGGTAGCCCAGCCAGTGCGCTGGCGCGTGGCGCAAATGGCGATTCAGCGCGCGCTGCCAGCGCTGGCGCGGAAACGCCGACAAGGCCGGCACGCCCGGCGCAAACGCGCCATCCAGCGCCAGCGGCGTCGGCCCGCAGTCAATCAGCGTCTGCCCGCGCTGCGACAGCGCCGGAGCGCGCCTGGGCGCGGCGCTGGCGGCGCGCAGCAGGCCGGCTTCGACAAAACTCCCCGCCCCACGCCGCGCGCGCAGATAACCCTCGGCCAGCAGTTGCTCGTACACCTCCAGCACGGTGTTGCGCGCCAGGCCAAGTTCTTTGGCCAGCCAGCGCGACGAGGGCAGGCGCGTGTCGGCCGGCAAACGGCCATCGAGCATGGCGGCGCGCAGCAGGGTGTAAAGCTGGCGGCTGAGGCTGGCGGGCTCGGTGCGCTGAATGCGGCCGACTAGCAATTCGGCCACCCATTCTCCGGCCATGATTGGCTCCCTGATTGAGTCAAAATTGGCTCTTATTATGCAGCCAAAGGTAGGCGAAGATGGGGCGTGATCTGGGGCGAGCTGGCAGGCGGTGTATGCCAATCCCCCGGTGTTATCTTGCTTTGACCCAAGGAGCGTTGCCATGAGCCAACTGACCGTGACTGATCTGACCCGAGTGCGCCGTCACCCGGAGCGCGCGCATTATGACCGCGACACCCTGCATGCGCTGCTGGACGCGGCGTTGATTTGCCACATTGCCTTTGTGCTGGATGGCCAGGTGCAGCAGATTCCCACCGCCTGCTGGCGGGAAGGTGAGCATTTGTATATTCACGGCTCGAATGGCAGCCGGATGATCCGCGCCTTGCGCGCCGGGGCAAGTGTGTGCGTGGCGGTGAGTTTGTTTGATGGGCTGGTGCTGGCCAAGTCGTCGTTTTCGACTTCGGTGAATTACCGCTCGGCGCTGATTTACGGCCAGTTTGCCGCGCTGGAAGGGGAAGACGCCAAGCGCGCCAGTCTCAAGGCGTTTTTTGAGCATTATCTGCCCGGCCGCTGGGATGAGGTGCGCGAGCCGGACGCCAGCGAGCTGGCGGCCACCACGGTGCTGGCCTTGCCGCTGGAGCAGGCGGTGTGCAAGGTGCGCAGCGGCCCGCCGCAGGACAAGGCGGAAGACGAAGCCGCGCCGGTGTGGGCCGGGGTGTTGCCGGCCTTGAGCGGCTGGGGCGCGCCGCAGCCGGCGCCGGGCTGTGAGGATTGGCCTTTGCCTGGCTCGGTGCAGGCGGCATGAGCTGACGCGCATAGACAAACCCCCTGCGTCAGCAGCCTGACGCAGGGGGTTGTCATGTGGCGGAGTGATGTTTACTCAGCAATGGCTTCCAGTGCGATGTCGATGCGCACTTCGTCGCCCACGTACGGCGCGTACTTGCCAGCGCCAAAGTCAGAGCGCTTGACCACGGTGAAGGCGTTGGCGCCGATGGCCGGCTTTTTCAGCATCGGGTGGGCCATGGACTGGAACGAGGTCACCGTGAGCGTCACCGGCTTGGTCACGCCCTTCAGGGTCAGATTGCCTTCCACCTTGACCGGCTTGTCGCCCTTGAAGATCACCTTGGTGGATTTGAAGGTGGCAGTGGGGAATTTGGCGGTGTCCAGGAAGTCTTCGCCCTGGATGTGTTCGTTAAAGGTGGCGTAGCCGGTGTTCACCGACTTGGCGTCGATGGTGATGTCCACCGAGCCGGTTTTGGCGGCGGCGTCAAACACCACGCTGCCACGGGTGGTGTCAAAGCGCGACAGCTGGGTGGAGTAGCCAAAGTGGCTGTAGGAGAAGCGCGGGAAGGTGTGGGTGTTGTCCACGGTGTAGGTCACCGGGGCAGCCAGCGCCGGGGCGGCGGCAGCCAGAGAGACAATCAGGGCGGCGAGGGATTTTTGCATGAAGTTCATGGTGTGGCTTCCTGTGTGGGTGTGGGGTCAGAAGATCAGTAAAAAAATAATCAGGTCAAATCAGTACAGTTACTTGCCAGCGGCGGTGATGCGAAAACGCACGTGCACATCGTTGGCGACAATATCGAACTTGGCCCAGCTGCCTTCGCCGATATTGAAGTCGCCCCGGCGCAGGGTGAAGGCGCCGTCAAACACGCCAGTGGCGCCTTGCGCGGTGAAGGTGGCGGGGATCACCATCTTGCGCACCTGGCCCTTGATGCTCAGCTCGCCAGTGACTTCGTAGCGGTTGCCGCCCAGCGGCTTGACTTCGCTGGAGACAAAGCGCGCGGTGGGGAAAGCCTTGCTGTTGAACCAGGCTTTGCCGGCCACTTCTTGATTGGCGTCGCTGGAGCCGGCATCCACGCTGGCCAGCTCCACGTCAAACTGCGCGCGGGCGGCGGTGGGCTTGGCCGGGTCGAAAGCCAGCTGGCTGGTGAATTTCTTGAACTTGCCGTCCATCTTCACGCCCATTTGCTGGTAACTGAATTGGATGGTGCTTTTGTCGGCCTGCACCTGGTTGTATTCGGTGGCGTGGGCCTGGGCGGCCAGCAGGCTGGCGGCGGCGAGAATCAGCGGTTTGAGGTTCATGGTCGCTCCGGGGGGCAATATTCAATCATTCAATTGGGATGGACTCGGTTAAGAGTCGCTCACAAAACTCAGCGCAGCGATCCTGGCTAGGCGTGCGGCCGCAGACAGTACATTTAGTACGGCAAGGCCGCGCAACAACGCCAGGAGAGTTTTGTGAGCGGCTCTTAGCGTCGCTCAGGGCAGCATGCGGCGCAGCACATCATCTCTATCCACAAAATGGTGCTTCAGCGCGGCGGCGGCATGGCCCAGCACGGTGACTACCAGCAGCAGGTTCAGCCCGCCATGCCAGGTGGCCAGCAGCTCGCCCAGCTCGGGGTTTTTGGCCAGCAAGTCCGGGATGGGCAGCACGCCGAAATACACGGTCTGAAAGCCCTTGGCCGAGCTCATCAGCCAGCCGGACAGCGGGATGGCGATCATCAGCCCATACAGCGCCAGATGGCCCAGGTGCGCCATGCGCTGCGCCGCAGCCGACATGCTGGCCGGCAGCGCCGGCGGGCGGTGGGTTGCACGCCACAGCAAGCGAATCGCCAGCAGGATAAACGCCGTCACGCCCGCCCATTTGTGCCAGGAATACAGTTGCAGTTTTTCTGGCGACAGCGGCAGGTCGCTCATGTAAAAGCCCAGCGCCAGCAGGCCAATCAGCAGGGCGGCCATCAGCCAGTGCAGCAGGCGGGCCGGGGCGGTGTAGCGAATGGTGTTCATGGTGTGCTCCTTGGGGCCGGGGTGTTGCCCCTGTGGTGTTTCCGTGTGCTGTGATGTCAGCTCAGTTCGGTGCCGCGCGGGGTAAAGCGGTAGGCGTCCATGGCAATCACGTAATGGTCGATGCCGGCATGAAAACGTTCTGCCTGCGCGCCCTCGCCCGCCGCGCCCAGCGCCACATAAAACGGCAGCAGATGTTCATCGCTGGGGTGGGCCTGCGCCCCGCCGGGGCCTTGGCGACGGTAATCCAGCAGTGCGGCGATATCTCCGGCAGCAGCGTGTTTTTCCAACCAGTCGGTAAACTGCTTCACGTAGTCCGAGCCACTGCCGCCCTGGGCGTAAGCGCGCTGAAAATCGCGCAGATTGTGGGTCAGGTTGCCCGAGCCAATCACCAAAAAGCCCTGGCGGGTCAGCGGCGCCAGCGCGCGGCCCATTTGCCAGGCCAGCTGCGGGCCGCCGTGGCTGACCAGCGACAGCGGAATCACCGGCACCTCGGCGTGCGGATACATCAGCCGCAACGGAATCCAGGCGCCGTGGTCCAGCCCGCGCTCGGCGTCCTGCTGCACCGGCAAGCCGGCGGCGCTCAGGGCGGCGGCCACTTCGCCTGCGGCTTCGCGGCAACCGCTGGCCGGGTAGCGGATTTCATATAAGGGTTCAGGAAACCCCCAAAAATCGTGAATGGTGTCCAGCCGGTCGGCCACGCCGACGGTGGGCACGGCGGTGTCCCAATGGGCGCTGACCATGATGATGGCGCGCGGCTGCGGCAGGCGCTGCGCCTCGTCACGCAGCGCCGCGCCGGCGGCGCCGGGCGCCAGGGCAAAGGTGGGCGCGCCGTGGGGCACAAACAAACTGGGCAGGGGGGCGTTCATCTCGGGGCTCGCTTTCTTGGCGGCGGTGTGTCCGTGTTGTCGATGGGTGAACTGTAGACTTCTTTTTTGAGGCGAAATAGCCGACAATCCAGAAATCACTATTGCTGGATTGGCAACAATGGATCGCTTTGCCGCCATGCGCCTGTTTGTGCGGGTGGCCGAACTGGGCAGCTTTAGCGCTGTCGCCCAGCAAATGGGCGTGGCGCGCTCGGTGGTCACCCGGCAGGTGGCCGCGCTGGAGCAGCACCTGGGCTGCAAGCTGATGGCGCGCAGCACGCGCAGCCTGACGCTGACCTCGGCCGGCGCCGCCTATCTGGAAAAATGCCGGGTGATTTTGAACCTGGTGGAAGCCGCCGAAACCGATATCGCCAGCGAGCGGCAAACCCCGCGCGGGCCGATTCGCATCAGCCTGCCGCTGAGCTTTGGCGTCAAGCGGGTGGCCCCGCTCTTGCTGGAATTCGCCCGCCGCCACCCGGAAGTCACCCTGGACATGGATTACAGCGACCGGCGGGTGAATCTGATTGAAGAAGGGATTGATCTTTCCATCCGCGTCACCCGCCAGCTGGCCAGCAGCGATGTGGCGCGGCGGCTGGGCGGCTGCGTCAACCGGGTGGTGGCCGCGCCGGATTACCTGGCCCGCCACGGCTGCCCGCGCCACCCGCGCGAACTGGCCCACCATGCGTTTTTGGGTTACACGCTGTCCAACAGCATGGTGAGCTTTGACATCGACGGCCAATTGCTGAACGTGCCGGTGCGCCCGCACCTCACTGCCAACAACGGCGAAGTGCTGGCCGAAGCCGCCGCGCAAGGCATGGGCATCACCAGTCAGCCGGATTTTATTGTCGAAGACTGGCTGGCCAGCGGCCGGCTGGAGGTGATTTTGCGCGACTTTGCCATGCCGCCGCTGGGGGTGTATGCGCTGCTGCCGGGCAATAAACAGATTCCGCACCGGGTGCGGGTGCTGCTGGAGTTTTTGGCCGAGCGGATGGGATGAGGCCCGCACGGGCTGACAGCCGGCGCTTGACAAGCCCGGCCCGCCCGGCGCAAGATGACCGCACTATGGCACAGCACATCCTCCACGCACATTCGTATTATTGGTGGCGCACCGACTCCGGGCGTCACTCGTTTGCGTATTGCTGAAAGCCAGCACCGAATCCACGCAACGCATGCCGCCCCGGTTGGGCGGCATGTGTGTTTTCAGGGTTTGACTTCTGCGCACCGCGCGCACCCGCACCCCACCACACCCAGGCTCCCGACTGCGACACCCTACACAGGAGCCTGAAACCATGTCTGATCTGAGCCTGCAACACCATCTGACCCACCCGCAAGCGCTGCACGAAGCCCTGGCCAGCCTGAGCCAGCGCCACGCGCTGACCGTGGTGATTGCCGACCGCGACTTTATCGACGCCGCCCCCGGCCGCGCCAATGAATGCCGCGCCCGCGCGCTGGCGCTGGCGGCGCTGTGCCAGACTAGCGGCGCACCGCTGCGCTGCGCGCTGGAAAGCCTGCTGCCGCCGCAACGCGGCTTGGCGCATGCCCTGCAAGCCCGGCTGGATGGCGAAGCCGGCCACGCCTGCGCCGCCGCCCGGCTGGCCGCGCTGCAACTGGCGCTGGGCGCTGGCGGCGTGCACGCGCCGGACGAGCTGAGCGAACGCGTGGACGCCCTGCTGGGCGAGGCCCGTCCCAGTGGCCACGGCCTGGTGCTGCGCCTGAGCCTGGAAACCGCCGTCGCCCCGGCCCCGGCCGACGAAGCCGGCGTGCTGGCCCGCCTGCTGGCGGATAGCCAGGCGGTGGCGGCGCAGATGCGCGCCCAGGCGCTGACCCATCAGGAATGACACATCATGAAAAAAGCTTACTGGATTGTTCAGGTGGACATGACCCAGCCTGAAGCATTTGCCGCCTATGTGGCTGCCAATGGCGAGGCTCTGGCCCGATATGGCGCCCGGTTTCTGGCGCGTGCGGGTGAACATTGCGTGGTAGAAGGGCAGGCACGCGCACGCAACACCATTGTGGAGTTTCCTTCGTATCAGGCCGCGCTGGACTGCTGGCATGACGCGGCATATCAGGCGGCCAGGCAGTTGCGCCATGGCGCCGCGCTGATGGACGTGGTGATTGTGCAAGGTTACGACGGCCCGCAGCCGGCGTAAGAACGCGTTCAAAGTCGGCGAAACTCGGATGATCCTGCGTTGAAATGCCCCTCAATGCGCATTGACCATCTGTCAGCTGCGCTTTTTTTGGGCATTTTGTCTTGACTGACCCGTCGTTCGCTAGACTTTGAACTCGTTCTAAGCGCGGCTAACAACACTCAGCGCAGTGGCCCTGCCCAGCGTCGGCTACATCCATCGCGATGTGATGATTCGCGCTCAGTGGGATGTGAGTTTGTGCTGCACCAAACCATAGATGCTGTAGCCCACCATGTCGGGAAAGGCATAGTCCGGGAAGGCTTTGACGAACTCGGCTTGAATGGCGGCGAAATGGGCCCCCTTCTTTTCGCTGTCGTTCAACTCGCTCACCCGGGGGCCGAGGGCTTTCAGGTAGCCATCCACAATCTGATCGGCTTTTTCCAGATAGGCCACTTCTTGGGCCACCGCTTCCTTTACCGGCACGAAATCACCGCGACCGCCATAGACCTTGCCTTTACCCAAAGTGGGCAGAACCTTCAGATCGGCCTTCCAGCCGGCGAGATCGGGCGTGGGCTTGCCGTCCACAATGCCCCCCTCCAGCCAGGTATGGTGACGGGTATGTGCTAGATCGCCGACGATGAGGTCACCGCTCTTATCGATGCGAACCACGGTCTGGGTGCTGGAAATGCCGGGCTTGGGCAGCTCGATCAGGTTGATGGTCTCGCCCGACTTGAGCTTGATCACCTGCTTGCCCTTGAAGGTGGTTTTGATGGCTTCCACCTTGGGATAGGTTTCATCGGTGAGGCGAAAGCGTCACCCAGGTGGCACTGGCGGTGGGCTATCAGGATGTGTCGGCGTTTATTCAGGTATTCAAAGACGCCTTTGGCGACACCCCCGCCCGCTATGCGCGCGACCGGCGCGCCTGAGTTTCAGCTGGCGTGGTTTGCCGTATCTGGCCGGGCAATGCTGCTATACTGCGCGCCGTGTTGATGGCGCCGGCGGCAAGCCGGCTTAAAAGGGAATCCCGTTCAAGTCGGGAGCTGCCCCCGCAACTGTCATCGGCGAGCCAAGCCCCTCGCGCCACTGGATGCGCGTCTGTGTGTTGTTCACAGACGCCGCTGGGAAGGCGGGCGTCAGGCCACGACCCGAGAGCCAGGAGACCTGCCACAACGCAGTGATGGACTGTTCACCAGGGCGGGGTGTCTCTGGCATAGGCGACTTTTTGTGTATTTCCCCTTATCTGTTTCGCGCGCCCGCGTCTGGCTGGGCGTGTGCCTTTTGCTGTGCCTGTGCGCCCTGCCCTGGCCCACGCATGCCGGCGTGTTGCTGGCCGTGGTCAGCGAGCGCGCCGCCCCCACTGCGCTGGCCGCCGCCCGCCGCCATCTGGCCCAACACCCACAAGACCGCGTGCTGCTGCGCACGCCCGCGCAATGGCAGCAAGCCAGCGCGCGCGAGCAAGACGCCTGGCTGCGCAGCGCCGATAGCGTGCTGGCGGTGGCGGTGTTTGGCGACGCCGCACGCGCCCTGAAAACCTCGCTGGCGCGCAGCCTGCCGCCACAGGCCAATCTATTGGCTTTTAATGGCGAAGCCAGCCTCAGCCTGCAAAGCCGCTGGCGCGGCGACAGCCTGCGCGACACCCCGCCCGAGCTGCTGCGCGACCTCAGCCAGGAAACCCCGCCGCCCGCTGCGCTCAGCGCCGCCGAGCGTCAGCCGCTGCTGGCGCGTTGGTTGCGCGCGCGGCAATGGTGGCAGGCCGGCGGCGCTGACAATGCCGCCGCGCTGTTTGCCTACGCGCTGCGCCCCGATGCCGCCGCGCCAGCGCCGCAGCCCGAGCCGGCGTTTCGCCTGCGCGCACAAGGCCGCGAACAGCGCGCCGAGCTGAGCGGCGAAGGCTGGCTGCGCCTGGGCGCCACGCTGGGCCTGCGCGCCGCGCCCACCGTGCTGGTGCTGGATTTGGCCAATGCCGAAACCGACAGCGCCGACGCGCTGTGCCGCGCCATCGAAGCGCGCGGGCTGGCGTGCGCGGCGCTGTTCAGCCGCTGGGGCGGCGCCTCGCGCCAGGCGCTGGAACAATTGCCCGCGCTGCTGGCGCCGGCCCAGCCGGCCGCGCTGGTGGTGATGCAGGATTTTGTGGTGGGCGCGGCGGATGGGCGCGAGGCGGTCAGCACGGCGCTGACCCGGCTGAATGTGCCGGTGTTCAAGGCCATCCGCCTGACCGAGCGCAGCCAGACGCAATGGCGCTTGTCCAGCGATGGCCTGCCGGCGGATTCGGTGCAATACCGGGTGGCGCTGCCCGAGCTGCAAGGCATTGGCCAGCCGCATGTGATCAGCGCGCTGGGCCCGGCGCAGCGCGACGCCGCCACCGGCCTGGCGCTGCGCCGCCCACAGGCCCTGCCCGCCGAAATCCAGCGCCTGGCCAGCCGGGTGGCGCGCTGGCACACCCTGCGCAGCCGCGCCAATGCCGACAAGCGCGTGGCCATCATCTATTACAACCACCCGCCCGGCCGGCAAAACATTGGCGCCGATAATCTGGACGTGCCCAACACCCTGTTTGACCTGCTGCATCGCCTGCAAGCGGCCGGCTACGCCACCGGCCCGCTGCCGGCCAGCCCACAGGCGCTGCTGGATCAAATCATGGCGCACGGCGTCAACCTGCCAGAAGACGCCGCCGGCCTGGCCGCCATGTCGGGCCAGGTGGCGGGCATGAGCGCGGCGGACTACACCCGCCGCCTGGCGCGCCTGCCGGCGCGGGTGCGCGACGAAATGCAGTACGGCCCGCTGGGCCGGCTGCATGCCGAAGTGCTGGAGGCCGAAGCCGCAGGCGAATGGGCGCTGGGGCGCAAGCGGGTGGAAGGCGCGCTGAAAGAGCTGCACCATTTATTGTCTGGGGTCAGCCACCCGCAGCGCGAGCTGGCGCTGGCGCAATTGCAAACCCTGCAAGCCGGCTATCTGCGCTGCCTGGCCGAAGCGCGCCAGCCGCGCCCCACGCCGTGCGCGCGGCTGGGCGGGCTGGCGCAGCAGCTCAGCCGCCACGAGATCGAAGGCCTGCGCGGCTGGGGCGCGTCGCCAGGGCGGGTGATGGTCAGCCGTGGCCGGCTGGTGTTTCCGGGCCTGCGCTTTGGTCAGGTGTTTATCGGCCCGCAGCCGCCGCGCGGCTGGGAGGTGGACGAAGAACTGCTGCACGCCAACACCAGCATCACCCCGCCGCATCAATATCTGGCGTTTTACCAATGGCTGCGCGATGACTTTGCCGCCGATGTGCTGGTGCACGTCGGCCGGCATTCCACCTATGAATTTTTGCCTGGCAAGGCCGTGGGCCTGGCGGCGGACGACTACCCCAGCTTGATCGCCGACGATTTGCCCAGCGTGTATCCGTATATTGTCGATGGCGTGGGCGAAGGCACGCAGGCCAAACGGCGCGGCCAGGCGGTGATTGTGGACCACCTCACCCCGCCGCTGGCCGCCACGCCGCTGTATGACCGCCTGCTGAACCTGCGTCAGATGGTGGAAAGCTACGAGGCCGCCAGCTCGGACAGCCTGAAGGCGCAAGCCGCGCAGGAAATGCGCGCACAAGTGCAGGCGCTGAACCTGCGCGCCGAGCTGGAAGCCTCGATGGCCGATGTGCTGGAAGTGCGCGGCATTGGCTTTGACGCCGCCGACGATGACCTGCTGGCCCATGAAATCGGCCACTACCTGACCAAGCTGCAAGAAAAATTCATGCCGCACGGCCTGCATGTGTTTGGCCGCCCCTGGTCGGACGCCTCGCTGCAACTGATGCTGGATTCCATGCGCCAGGGCGGGGTGGATGCCGATGCCGCCGCCGGCCCGCTGCGCGATTCGCCCGCCGCAGAAATGGACAGCCTGCTCAACGCCCTGGCCGGCGGCCATGTGCCGCCCGGCAAGGGCAACGACCCCTTGCGCTCGCCCGAGGCGCTGCCCACCGGGCGCAATTTTCATGCGGTGGACGGCGATTTGCTGCCCACCCGCCTGGGCTATGCGCTGGGCGCGCGCATGGCCGCCCGCGCGGCCGATGGCGAAGGCAGCGAAGGGGTGATTCTGTGGGCGTCCGACGCCGTGCGCGACGAAGGCGTGATGGTCGGCTTTGCCCTGGCGCTGATGGGCGCCGAACCGGTCTGGAACGCACGCGGCATTGTCACCGATGTGCGCCTGCTGCCCGACGCGCGCCGCCGCGATGTGATTGTCACCACCTCCGGCCTGTTTCGTGACCTCTACCCGCACTTGCTGCGGCTGATCGACCGCGCCGGCCGGCTGGCGCTGGCCGCCTCGGCCGCCCCGCTGCGCCAGGCCCACCCCGAGCTGGCTCCGGCGCTGGACGCCGCGCTGGCCCCAGTGCCCGGCGCAGAAGCCGGCGAGCAGCCGCTGGCCGACAACCGGGTGGCGCAACAATGGCTGCGCCGGCTGAGCGCGCTTGCCGCCCAAGGCCAGCCGCTGGCCGACGCCGGCCGCGCGGCGGCGCTGCGCCTGTTTGGCGATGCCCCCGGCGCCTATGGCGCGGGCGTCAACCGGCTGACCGAACGCTCGGCCGCCTGGCGCGAGCGCGACGAGCTGGCGCGCGCCTACCGGCTGCGCATGGGTCACGGCTACGGCCTGGACGCCGACGGCGAAGCCAGCCACGCCGCCCTGGACGCCGCGCTGGACGGCATTGCCCGCACCTACCACGGCCGCGCCAGCCATCTGTACGGCTTATTGGACAATAACGATGCCTTTGATTATCTGGGCGGGCTGTCGCTGGCGGTGGAAAGCCGGGTGGGCGCGCCGCCGCAAGCCTGGATTTTGCAACACGCCGACCCCGGTCGCGCCGGGTTGGAGCCGCTGGCCTCGGCGCTGCTGGGCGAACTGCGCGGGCGCTTTCTCAACCCGGCCTGGCTGCGCCCGCTGATGGCGCACGGCTATGCCGGCGCGCGCACCATGGGCCAGGAATTTCTGGAGAACCTCTGGGGCTGGCAAGTCACCCGCCCCGACCTGGTGCCCGGATTCACCTCGACCAAGGCGGAAGGCCGCGGTGCGGCCGTGATGCTGGTCGCCGATACCGAACTGGTGGCCGGTCACGCGCCGCGCACGGCGATCCGCACCGTCGGCCCGGAAGCCGCCAAGCGCGAGGTGCTTGCCCTGCTCAAGCGCGAACTGCCGCACGCCAATATCTTTTACTGGATGACCCCGGTCATCGCGTCGGGCCACCTATGAAACTGCAACGCAAACCCCTGGCCCTGCTCCTGTTGATCGGCTTCGGTCACGCCCTGGCCGCCACGCCGGCCCCGGAACTGCCGCCCGACGAAATCGTCGCCCGGGTGCTGCGCGGCAATCCCGGCGTGCAGGCCGCCGCCAGCCAGATTAACGATCTCGCCCGGCGTATTCACCACTCCACCCGCCAGCTGCTGCGCCAGCTGCGTCCACCCGCGCTCGATGAACTGTCTTTTAAAGATGCACTACATCATCTGGTGAATGAATTTGCTTTTGCTGAACGCGGTATTCGCTGTCGCTTTGATTATCAGCTAGAGAATACGCCAGAAAACGAAACGGTGCGCTTCACGCTGTATCGCCTGTTGCAGGAGTTACTCAATAACGTCTGTAAACATGCCGATGCCAGCGATGTGTCGATTACGCTGCGCCAGCAGGAACATAGCTTGTTTCTGGACGTCGCTGACAATGGCGTGGGTATTCTGCCAGAAAAAATTCCCGGTTTCGGTATCCAGGGAATGCGTGAGCGGGTCAGCGCTCTTGGCGGCGAACTGACGCTCGAATCAAACGGCGGCACGCGGGTAATTGTTAACCTGCCCACAAATTTGCAACAAATCAGCCGCTAACCAGGAAAAAGTCTTAGCCACTCTGGACTTTCTCTCATCCTCTTTTGCTTTCACTTTCCTATAGTCAGCACAAACGGAGACAGCCATGCACGCACGCCCAGCCAGCGAAACAGACCAACAATACCGGGCGCTACGCCCTCGGCTGCTGATGTGTATGGTCATTGGTTACGCAGCGTTTTATCTGACGCGCAAAAGCGTTAACTACGTCCTCCCGGCGCTACAAACGGACCTCGGTCTGGATAAAGGCGATATCGGCCTGCTGGGGTCGCTGTTTTATCTGGCCTACGGCGTGTCGAAGTTTACCGCCGGGCTGTGGCACGACAGCCACGGACAGCGCGCGTTTATGGGTATTGGTCTGTTTGCCACCGGCGTTTTAAACGTGCTGTTCGCCTTTGGTGAATCGCTGACGCTGCTGCTGGTGGTCTGGACGATGAACGGATTTTTTCAGGGCTGGGGTTGGCCGCCCTGCGCCCGACTACTGACTCACTGGTACTCGCGCAACGAACGCGGCTTCTGGTGGGGCTGCTGGAATATGTCGATCAATATCGGTGGGGCGATTATCCCGCTGATTAGCGCCTTTGCCGCCCACTGGTGGGGCTGGCAGGCGGCGATGCTGGCACCGGGGATGATCAGCATGGCATCAGGCATCTGGTTAACGCTACAGCTGAAAGGAACGCCCCGCGAAGAGGGATTGCCGTCGGTGGGCGCCTGGCGTAACGACCCGCTGGAGCTGCGTCAGGAACAGCAAAGTCCGCCGATGGGGCTGTGGCAAATGTTACGCACCACCATGCTGAAGAACCCGATGATCTGGCTACTCGGCGTGTCATATGTGTTGGTCTATTTGATCCGCATTGCGCTCAACGACTGGGGCAACATCTGGCTGACGGAAAGCCACGGCGTGAATCTGCTCAGCGCCAATGCCACGGTGATGCTGTTTGAAGTTGGCGGTTTGCTGGGGGCGCTGTTTGCCGGATGGGGATCGGATCTGCTGTTCAGCGGTCAGCGTGCGCCGATGATTTTGCTGTTCACGCTGGGGCTGATGGTCTCCGTCGCCGCGCTGTGGCTGGCGCCGGTGCACCACTACGCGCTACTGGCAATGTGTTTCTTTACGGTGGGCTTTTTTGTGTTTGGCCCACAGATGCTGATTGGCCTCGCGGCAGTGGAGTGCGGACACAAAGCGGCGGCGGGTTCGATTACGGGTTTTCTCGGCCTGTTCGCCTATCTGGGGGCAGCGCTGGCGGGCTGGCCTCTGTCGCTGGTCATTGAACGCTACGGCTGGCCGGGCATGTTCAGTTTGCTTTCGGTCGCCGCGGTACTGATGGGTTTATTACTGATGCCGCTGCTGATGGCGAGCATTACTACCTCTGCTGCTCAAAGGATAAAATAATGAAAAAAACGCTGGTCACTACCCTGATTGCTTCCGGCATTGCGCTGGCGACGTTAAGCGGCGCGGCGCACGCCAAAGGTCGTCTGGTGGTCTATTGCAGCGCCACCAACGAAATGTGTGAAGCCGAAACTAAAGCCTTCGGCGACAAATATGATGTGAAAACCTCGTTTATCCGCAACGGTTCCGGTAGCACGCTGGCGAAGGTCGATGCCGAGAAGAAAAACCCGCAGGCGGATGTGTGGTACGGCGGTACACTGGATCCGCAATCCCAGGCCGGTGAAATGGGTCTGCTGCAGCCGTATAAATCACCCAATCTCGAACAGATCATGGAGAAATTCCGCGATCCCGCGAAGGTGAAAGGCAACCTGTCCTCGGCGGTTTACGTCGGTATTCTGGGCTTTGGCGTCAATACCCAGCGCCTGAAAGAGAAAAACCTGCCGGTGCCAAAATGCTGGAAGGATCTGACCAAACCGGAATACAAAGGCGAAATCCAGATTGCTGATCCGCAAAGCTCCGGTACCGCCTATACCGCACTGGCGACCTTTGCCCAACTGTGGGGGGAAGATCAGGCCTTTGACTACCTGAAACAGCTCAACGCCAACGTCTCTCAATACACTAAATCAGGCATTGCCCCAGCGCGTAACGCCGCCCGTGGCGAAACGGCGATTGGCATTGGCTTCCTGCACGACTACTCGCTGGAAAAAGAACAGGGCGCACCGCTGGAGCTGATCTCCCCGTGCGAAGGCACCGGGTATGAAATCGGCGGCGTCAGAGATCGGAAGAGCACACGTCTGAACT
>ERZ650306.485-NODE-485-length-24270-cov-15.197729_pt1 | contig 24270 bp, 20 predicted proteins | sample MGYA00376242_ERZ650306 | MGnify/ENA primary metagenome ERZ650306 (study PRJEB26733, sample SAMN07839244) | wastewater metagenome | biome: urban; feature: wastewater treatment plant; material: waste water | place: USA: North Carolina | collected 2016-03-31 ... | reverse complement strand
TCTACACAGGCGAAGACACTCTTTCCCTACACGACGCTCTTCCGATCTCTGGCGGGGCGTGTCCTTCTCGTTCTTGCCCTGGCTTTTGGTTACGCTTACCGTCTACGTTATCTGTTACTTAGAATCCCACCGCTCGCCGCAGACTCATGACCGAACGTAGTGAGCGAATGAGCGAGGAAGCGGAATATCATCAGATCCTGCATTTGGTACTGCCACACGGAGGTTTTCGTGAACAAAGAACAAAAAACTGCGCTGAATATGGCCAAATTCATTCAGGGTCAGTCTCTGCTTTTGCTGGAGAAGCTCAATGCCCTGGATTTCGATACTGAGGCTGACCTTTGCGAGAAGCTCCATGAGGATACGGAACAGCTTTACCGTGTTTTGTCAGAACGACTGAAGGAATCAGAGGATGGCTACTAATGGCGAAAGTCTCTATCAGTGAAGCTGCGCGGCTTGTAAATGTCAGTCGCCCTACGCTTTACAAGATGCTTAACAATGGAACGCTTACTTACACCTCGGTTGTAAAGCATGGAAAGCAAGTAAAAACCATTGATACGTCTGAGCTTATACGTGTTTTTGGTTCGCTTGGTGGTGTAAAGGACGATACACAAAAGGGGTTTGAGGGCCAATGGAACGAAAACGTACGCTAAGAAGTTAATTCATTGTTTAAATTAAAATTTAATTCTCTCAGTTCCCCCTTCAAAATATCCTCCGGTAGCGTGAACGTATAATGCCCCAGCATATTGATATGCCCGTGCATCAGTGGGGATAACCGGACGATATCTTCACCCCCGGTTTCTTCTCCATTCCTGCGCATCCAGCTCAGGGCTTCCTGCATATAAAGTGTGTTCCACAGTACCACTGCGTTAGTGACCAGGCCCAGTGCCCCCAGCTGATCTTCCTGACCTTCACGATAGCGCTTTCTGATCTCACCGCGCTGCCCGTAGCAGATCGCCCTCGCCACAGCATGGCGGCCTTCCCCCCGGTTTAGCTGCGTCAGGATCCGCCGACGATAATCCTCATCATCAATATAATTAAGAAGGTACAGCGTCTTGTTGACGCGCCCCACTTCCATGATCGCCTGTGCCAGCCCTGATGGGCGCGAGCTTTTCAGCAAAGAGCGAATGAGTTCTGAAGCATGAATGGTGCCCAGTTTCAGCGAACCGGCGGTTCGCATCATCTCATCCCACTGATCCTCGGCTTTCGACAGATCGGCACAACCACGTGCCAGTTCGTCCAGTGCACCGTAATTTGCCGATTTATCCACTCGCCAGAATACCGCTTCACCGGCATCGGCAAGCCGGGGGGAAAACTGGTATCCCAGCAGCCAGAAGAGGCCAAAAATAATGTCGCTGGTACCGGCTGTGTCTGTCATGATCTCAACCGGATTCAGCCCTGTCTGCTGCTCCAGAAGGCCTTCCAGCACAAAAATGGAATCTCGTAATGTGCCGGGGACAACGATGCCGTGGAATCCAGAGTACTGATCAGAGACGAAGTTGTACCAGGTGATGCCACGTCCGGAACCAAAATATTTTCTGTTAGGTCCTGAATTGACGGTTTTCACCGGCGTGACAAAGCGCATGCCATCAGCTGAAGCCACTTCGCCACCACCCCAGCGGCCAGCAAGCTCCAGTGTGGACTGAAAATCAACCAGGCGGGCATTGGCGCTGACCAGCGTTTCTGCCCGGAGGTAATTCTGTTTTACCCAGCTAAGCCGGTGGCGCGTCAGCGCCGGTATATTGTGCTTTATCAGCGGTTCCAGCCCGATATTGCAGGCCTCTGCCATCAGGACCGCGCACAGGCTGATGTGCAGATCCTGTGCCCGGGCCCCGGATTCACTGACATGCGTAAACTCACGTGTAAATCCCGTTCTGGCATCTATTTCAAGCAACAGTTCCGTCAAATCTACTGGCGGGAGTAGCAGCCTTACCCGACTGTTGAGACGATGCAACGATGTTGGCTCCTCCAGTTTCTCCAGGCTGCTGATAGTCAGGGAAGGATGTTTACCGTCATGGCAAATATGAACCTCCGCATTTCCTTCAAAGCGGGATGCGACGGTTTTCCAGGTTTCATCTAGCTGGACCGCCAACTGTTGCACGCCTTTATGTCCATCAGTGGGATGTCCCAGCGCCCGGCAAACGGGGACCCGCTGAGCCTGCCATTCTTCCCCCTGCAACAGCTTCTCGCGGGGATTTCCCCAGCGATCGCTGTTTTCGAGCCAGATGTCCCTTCGACGTAGTGCATCCTGAAGGCGCTCCAGCAGACAAAGCGAGTAACCGGCACGCTGTATCCGGCCCTCCGCATCGTATACCAGGCGTTTCCAGGGGCCGGTAATAATATGTTCAGGCGCATTGTCCAGGATGCGCTTTTTCGAGCAGTTCAGTTCGGTCAGATAATGAATGGCGGACAACGTATGTTCTCCGGCTGGCGCTGCCTGGAAATGCAGGTCGCGCAATACCGCCGGAAGAAAGCGCTTTACCCGCCCGTACTGCTCCACCATTTCGTCATGGAAATTGTTGTTCTGAGGCCGGGCCAGCTCATTTACCTTGCAGACGGATTCTGCCAGCCTGCTTTTCGGTATGCTGTTGAATATGGTCTCCCTCAGTTCAGCATCGTCAGCCTGTTCATCCAGCAACAATGAACATGCCCGCGCCAATATTAGCGCAGCACGATCAAGATCTTTAAGCGTCCTGAGCCGTTTTTTCTGCCCCGTTTTCTTCGCCGCACGAGTGATATCCAGTATCAGCATATCGAGCACATCAACGGCCTCATCCAGCGCCGCAGTCTCCTGCGCTTTAACGAATGCTGTGAGTACGGCCAGTTTTCTCTGCTGTGGCATTCGCGCGATATATTTTACCGACGCCATGCCTGCGTAACGGGCCAAATTACGCAGTTGTATAGCAGGCAGACCGGTAAAATTCAGTCGGGAAAATTCCAGGTTTCGCAGCCGGATATACCGCTCCAGCGCTTCGGTAAATGCCGGGCCGCTGACGGTGACCGGTCCCTTTTTCAGTTGCTCCAGCGGTGAAGTACGCTGCCCCTCAGGAATGTCCAGAAGCTCCGTCACGCGGGCGGTCTGCCAGCTGTCCGGCAACGCGGCCAGTTTCTTCCACAGCCGCTGATTTGCCCGTTCGCGTATTTCACTGACGAGACGTACAAGTGTGGTTGCTCCGGGCAGCAGGACCTTATTCTGAAGCAGCCACGCGGTGGCAAAATCAAACATAAGGCCGGGTCGCTCATTACTGAGCCATGCGCGGGTGTACAGCAGGCGCTTCAGGCGGAAAGACCAGGGGAAATCGCCAAATTCATGGTAACCGTAATATTCCTTAATCAGCGCAGTATGCTCTCTGAGGGTGGTAACCCGTTCTGCGTAGCGGGTAAGGACTTCTGGACGGCGAATATTAAGCTGCACCGCGACAAATTGCTGAACACCTGGCAGAACCCGGGTTAAGTCTGTCAGAAAGGTGCCCAGAAAACGGGCGGTGGTGAGCTGAAGCGCAATTCCCAGCCGGTTATGCCTTCCCCGCCGCTGGTTAATGAAGGCAAGATCCCGCTCATCAAGATGAAAATAGCGCGCCAGCTGCACGTCATTGGGTTCTGCAACATAGCGACCATAATTCAGTTCCTGCTCAGTGGTCAGAAAATCGACGGGCATACCGGCCTCCCTGCCTGATGGTCATGAATTAACAATTTCGCAACCGTCCGAAATATTATAAATTCTCGGACACACTAAAATGGTGTTGTCTAGGTGTCTATTAAATCGATTTTTTGTTATAACAGACACCCACTGTCCGATATTTGATTTAGGATACATTTTTATGCGACTTTTTGGTTACGCACGGGTATCAACAAGCCAGCAGTCCCTCGATATTCAGATCAAGGGGCTTAAAGAGGCGGGGGTGAAAGCCAGTCGCATATTTACCGACAAAGCATCCGGCAGTTCTACCGACAGGAAAGGACTGGATCTGCTGCGAATGAAGGTGGAGGAAGGTGACGTCATCCTGGTGAAGAAACTCGACCGGCTTGGCCGCGACACTGCCGATATGATCCAACTGATAAAAGAATTCGACGCTCAGGGAGTCGCGGTCCGATTCATAGACGACGGGATCAGCACCGACGGTGAAATGGGGAAAATGGTTGTGACCATTCTTTCAGCTGTAGCCCAGGCCGAACGCAGGAGGATTCTGGAGCGTACGAACGAAGGACGGCAGGAGGCCAGGCTGAAAGGTATCCGGTTTGGCCGAAAGCGCATCATCGACAGAAATAGTGTACTGGCACTTCATCAGCAGGGAACTGGTGCAACAGATATTGCCCGCCGGCTCAGTATTGCCCGTTCCACTGTTTATAAAATTCTGGAAGATGAGAGCCGGGTTAATCTGAGCAAAATTTGAGGACGAACATGAGTGATGTAAAGGCATTCAACAATTGCATGAGTGTGTTCTGGCGACAGCATGAAGCCGAATTCTCTCGCTTTCTGACATCGAAGACAGGTGATAGCGAAAAAGCAGCAGACCCGGAGAAGACGAAGGTGATTATCGTGACGCTTGCCGAAACGACACCTGTACTGGAAGCCGCTAACCTGCAGCAGGATCTACGCCGAGCTGGCATCGAGCCGTGGGCATGGGTCGTTAATAACAGCCTGGCAGCTGCTCAACCGTCTTCGCCTTTCCTGAAGATCAGGGCGAACCGCGAGCTGCCTCTCATCTCTGATGTGGAAGAGCAGTATGCAAAGCGTATTGCATTAACAGCGCTACAGAGCGAAGAGCCGGTTGGTATTGACCTGCTGGAAGAAATGGCGAAGTAATAATGAAGGGGGCAAATGCCCCCTTCGTCTTTATTTCAGTCTTTTACCTGAATCATCAACGACTTTTTCACCGTCTTCCTTGGTGAAAGCCGCTTTCTGGGCATCTGGAAGGATATCGAGAACAACCTCTGAAGGACGGCAAAGTTTAGTTCCCAGTGGCGTCACTACGATCGGACGGTTGATCAGAATCGGATGCTGTAGCATAAAGTCGATGAGCTGGTCGTCAGTAAATTTATCTTCTGCAAGACCCAGTTCCTCATACGGCTCGACGTTCTTACGCAGCAAAGCCCGGACGGAAATGCCCATATCCGCAATGAGTTTGAGCAGCTCATCGCGTGAAGGTGGAGTCTCAAGGTAAAGAATAACGGTCGGCTCGATACCGCTGTTGCGGATCATCTCCAGCGTATTACGCGACGTGCCGCAGGCTGGGTTGTGATAAATGGTGATGTTGCTCATATCAGTATCTCATTACAAAGTGAAAGAGAGACGTAGCGCCAGCGCGGCCAGCGTTACAAACAGCACAGGCAGAGTCATGACGATCCCGGTGCGGAAATAGTATCCCCATGTGATGGTCATGTTCTTCTGTGAAAGGACATGCAGCCAGAGCAACGTTGCCAGGCTACCAATAGGTGTAATTTTCGGTCCAAGATCGCAGCCAATCACGTTGGCAAAAATCATCGCCTCTTTGATAACGCCTGTTGCAGTGCTGCCATCAATAGAGAGAGCACCAACCAGCACGGTAGGCATATTGTTCATGATGGAAGAGAGGAAAGCCGTCAGGAAGCCAGTACCAAACGTCGCGGCCCAAAGTCCTTTATCTGCCAGCACGTTCAACACACCGGAGAGGTATTCTGTTAGTCCGGCATTACGCAGACCATAGACCACCAGATACATTCCCAGAGAGAATATGACGATCTGCCATGGCGCACCGCGAAGCACTTTGCCAGTGTTAATGGCATGGCCTCGCTTCGCCACCGCAAACAGAATGACAGCCCCTACAGCAGCAATCGCACTGACCGGGATACCCAACGGCTCAAGGACGAAAAAGCCAACCAGAAGAAGGATCAACACTATCCAGCCGGTTCTGAAGGTTGCCAGATCTTTAATCGCTTTTGCCGGTGCTTTCAGGAGAGCCAGGTCGTAAGTTGGCGGAATATCTTTGCGGAAGAACAGATGCAGCATCACCAGCGTGGCGATAATGGCTGCGATATCCACCGGCACCATTACCGACGCATACTCAGTGAAACCCAGCCCAAAGAAGTCTGCAGAAACGATGTTAACCAGGTTGGACACGATAAGCGGCAGACTGGCCGTATCGGCAATAAACCCGGCGGCCATGACAAATGCCAGCGTAGTGCCTTTGCTGAAACCTAATGCAAGCAGCATGGCGATAACAATTGGCGTCAGAATCAATGCCGCACCATCGTTGGCAAACAGTGCCGCCACCGCTGCGCCGAGCAAAACGATATAGGTAAACAGCAAACGCCCGCGACCGTTACCCCAACGTGAAACGTGCAGCGCCGCCCATTCGAAAAAGCCCGATTCATCGAGCAGAAGGCTGATAATAATCACGGCAATAAAGGTCGCCGTCGCATTCCAGACAATATTCCACACTACAGGGATATCACCAAAATGGACTACGCCAGAGATCAGCGCCAGTACCGCGCCCAGCGTCGCACTCCAGCCGATCCCTAATCCCTTCGGTTGCCAGATAACCAAAACGATGGTCAGGACAAAAATAGCGCCTGCCAGTAACATAAATCCTCCAGACAGGACGGCTTTGCCGCCCTGTATATACAAAAAAAATTAAACAACCAGCTCTCTGAGTTTCTCGATGCCAGTGGGCTCTGCAGCCATTACCGGTACTAACGCTATGCGGCTTGCATGCTGGTTTTTCACAACCTCGATTTGAGGACGCTCTTGTAGGGCGCGCTGGCAAAGCAGCGGCGATTGCGTCTGTGCAATCGAAAGGCTGTTATTGATAATCCAGCCCCAGGGATGAATCCCCGCACGTTCAAGATCGGACTGCAGGTTTGCCGCTTCCAGTACAGGTGTGGTTTCAGGCAGAGTGACCAGCAAAACTTTGGTACGTTCCTGGTCCTGAAGCTGCATCATCGGAGTGGTAAAATGACCTTTATCCCCCATCTTCCTGGCAATCTCACGGTGATAAGCCCCGGTAGCATCAAGCAGTAATAGCGTATGCCCGGTAGGTGCCGTATCCATGACCACAAACCGTTTGCCAGCTTCACGAATTACGCGTGAAAACGCCTGGAACACCGCAATCTCTTCTGTGCAAGGAGAACGTAAATCCTCTTCGAGCAGCCGTTTCCCAGCCTCATCCAGATCCCTGCCTTTCGTCTCAAGAACATGCTGACGATAGCGTTCAGTTTCATCGTGAGGGTTGATTCGGCTGACCTGCAGATTTTTGAGGCTGCCATTGAGCGTTGTACTGAGATGTGCAGCAGGATCTGAGGTGGTGAGATGCACATCAAAACCCTTATCCGCCAGACTGACGGCGATAGCCGCAGCCATTGTGGTTTTGCCCACACCACCTTTGCCCATCAGCATAATCAAACCGTGTTCACTGCGGGCGATATCATCAACCAGGACAGACAACGACATATTCTCTGGCTTGTTCTGTGGGCTTTGTTCAGGAAGCGATGTTATCTCAGCGTGTTCGTTGAGCAGGCCTTTCAATGCGGATACACCAACCATGTTCAGCGGCTGCAGGTATAAGTTGTCTGTCGGCAAATCAGATAACCCGGCAGGAAGATTTGCCAGCGCCTCTTGCTCCCGTTGCCATATTGCAGCGGCCAGTGCATCACGTTCTGCTTCGCTCGCAGGCAGGACACCGTTAATGACTAAATACTGATTTTTAAGGCCAATAGCTGATAATTCGTCATGAGTACGAGCGACTTCCTGCAGTGTTGATTTTTGCAATCGCGCGACCAGCACAAGGCGAGTTCGTTCAGGATCGGATAATGCCTCAACCGCATGAGCATATTGCTCGCGTTGTTTTTCCAGCCCAGCCATTGGACCAAGACAGGAAGCACCATCCGGGTTACTTTCGATGAAGCTGCTCCAGGCTCCGGGAAGCTGAAGAAGGCGAATAGTGTGGCCAGTTGGGGCAGTATCAAAAATGATGTGATCAAAGCGGGTCAGCAGAGAAGCGTCAGTCAGTAAGCCAGTAAACTCGTCGAATGCAGCGATCTCTGTCGTACAAGCTCCTGAAAGCTGTTCACTGATGCTGTTAACAACGTCATCAGGCAAAAGACCTTTAATAGGGTCAACGATTCTGGCGCGGTATTGCTGGGCGGCGTCCTGCGGGTCAATCTCCAGAGCCGAAAGACCAGACACAGCAGTCACGGGCTGGATAGTGTTACCGATAGTCTGATCGAATACCTGACCGACATTGGAAGCCGGGTCGGTACTGACAAGCAGAACACGCTTTCCCAGTTCAGCCAGACGTATAGCCGTTGCGCAGGAAATCGAAGTTTTGCCTACACCTCCCTTACCGGTGAAAAACAGGTAAGACGGGATATTCTCTAAGAATTTCATATGTCCTCCTGACATACTCAACAACAGGAAGTTTTACCACCACAGCAACTGGTGGAAGCTAAACCCACCTTTTCCAGCGGTATACCAAACCAGCGAGCCAGTTCAGCGCGTTTTGGGTATCGCCCGGCCATCACCGTTTCACCATCAAGCAACAGCAGCGGAAGCCCTTCAGCTCCAGAAGCCTCAAGGAATGCTTTCGCTTTTTCGTTCTCAACGAAGCTCATAGGCTGCTGCGCCAGGTTATAACGTTCGATCTGAACCCCACGCCCTTTCAGCCATTGCACATCAGCAGAAAAATTGACCAAAACCTGATCGACATCTGAACCACAAACGCCGGTACTGCAGCACATCGCCGGATCAAACACCGTTAACATTTTCATCTTTAACACCTCATATTCGTAAAAACATATATGTACAGGCAAAATTTTTAGATACAAACAGCCTTACCGCTGCCAGAGCAGTTGGCCGATGCCAGCTTACGGGCGATGGCCTGTACGTCGTCCTGTTGACTTAACCAGGCCTGCTCAATCACCAGGGCAGCCCAGGAAGGAATATGCGGGGATAAGCGATAATGAACCCATTTCCCCTGCTTGCGATCCAGCAACAGGCCACTTTCCCGAAGCATCGCCAGATGGCGGGAGGTCTTGGGTTGTGATTGTTCCAGCGCTGTGCAGAGATCGCATACGCACAGCTCCCCCATCTCCCTGAGCAGTAGCACGATACCCAGGCGGGTTTCATCAGATAGTATTTTGAAAAGTTGTAGGGATGCAATTTCTGGCATTATGTACTCCTGCTATGAATGGGTATTGTCTCTCCACCAAAACAAGAAGTCAAAATCATATGTGTTTTCTCGCATGTGAGTGCAGGTGTCACTATGCGGTTGAAAAACGACCTGATGTGCGATCGTTACGTTAGTTGGGTAGGTAAAAAAGTCATTTGAGGCTAAAACATTGCTTAGTGCGGGCTTTCAGTTCATAGAGAAGAATGAATAATATCAATTATAACAATTGGTTATTTCCTTAGCGTACGTTTTCGTTCCATTGGCCCTCAGACCCCGACTTAGTTTATCAAGGGTATCATCGGGAAAAACCTCACTAACACAGAGGCTTATGTTAATTCATTAAAAACAGAAAGTTATCGTCTTGGCGTGGTTTTTTACATCATTGACCGTCAAACCCCTACGTAAGCTTATGACCCGGGATGGTTTATGGATCCCTCGTAAGTTACGGCCACCTCGTGTGCATCAGCCACGCCCACGTCGGGCCTGCACCGGCGAACTCATCCAGATTGATGGCAGTGAACATCGCTGGTTCGAGGACCGTGGTCCGGCCTGCACGCTGCTCGTTTACGTTGATGATGCAACAAGTCGGTTGATGCAGCTTCTGTTCGTCAGTTCGGAGTCCACGTTCACCTATTTTGAAGCCACCCGGGGATATCTGGAGCGCTACGGTAAGCCTCTGGCATTCTACAGCGACAAAGCCAGCGTCTTCAGGATCAACAACAAGCAGGCCACCGGCGGAGATGGCCAGACTCAGTTTGGTCGTGCCATGAACGAGCTGAATATCACTGGTATCTGTGCCAACACCAGTTCAGCCAAGGGGCGTGTTGAACGGGCTCATCTGACATTACAGGACCGCCTGGTCAAGGAACTGCGGCTCCGCGGTATCAGCACACCTGAGGCTGCAAACGCCTTTGCTGATGAGTTCATGGAAGATTACAACCGTCGGTTTGCAAAGCCGCCACGTCACGATTTTGACGTACATCGCCAGCTGGATAATGGCGAAAACCTGCAGGCGACATTCACCTGGCGCGAGCAGCGTAAGGTCTCGAAAAACCTGACATTACAGTATGATAAAAAGCTTTATCTGCTTGAAGATAATGAAGAAAACCGGCGTTTTCAGGGGAAGTACATCGAGGTATGGCAATACCCGGATGGTGACATTGAGCTCCGGGCCAGCGGCACTTCCCTGCCCTTTACCACTTACGACCGACTGGGAGAACTGGACCAGGGCGCCATCATCGACAACAAGCGTCTGGGACGTGCCCTGGAAATGATAAAGCTGGTTCAGGACAAACGGGACAACACCCGCTCACAGGCCCTGCCATCACTGGACGGCCAGACCTCACGCAGAAAGAAACAACCCGGCAAGAAATCACAACGAAGTCTGGACCATAACGACATGCTGGAAGCCCTGCAGCAACTTCAGACCCGGAGTAAAGACATCTTCGGCAAAGGCTGAAACATAACCTACATGCGGACATTTCAATTTAGATTGATGTTCAGGATAAACGCGATAACAACCGTTCACAGGCGATCCCTGCCGGTGATGGCTCTTTGCGGCGGCGCAGAAAACCAACAGAGAAATAATCGCAGCGCTCACTGAACGGCGACGACATGTTAGATGCGTTGAAGACATTGCAGTCACGTTCTGAGAAAAGTTCCAATGTTTAACGAGCGATTAAAAAATATATTAAATCATTATTCTCTCATTTCTCTGTTGCAATACTGACCTCCCAGGGCCTGTGTAATTCTGTCACCAAATAGTATCGTCAGACTACGATCATAGTAAATGGTTTCACCAGTGATAGATTCATGCTTTAATATTATCCCATAGCCATATCTTTCAAGCATATTCATACCCACCCTTGCCAAATTGTAAGAATAATTTATTCCCCAAATGGAACCATTTCTTCCTTCAAAAAACTCCGCTCTGTAATATCTTTTTAGAAATTCATAGTGTGCGTCTTCACTAAACATACCCCCTCCCGCTACAGAATTTACATAACAGTTTTTTATAATAAAAAGATGAAATGCATAAATATATATCCCGTTTTTCCTCTGCCGCCCACCATTCACAGATAGAGGATATAATCCTATATTATTTATTGTATGCTTAAATCATTTGATGACTATAGTTTCATATATTTTCATCATGTTAGCACCCATGATGTATGTTTATTTTTTCTGAAGCATACCAATAATCAAACCCCGTTCAACATAACAACATAAAATAATTTATAACAAATTTAGTTGAAACTTAATATATGAAATAGTGACTTTCCATAAGCAGATCATTAGTTTATAGGGCATCCTAACGATGCAGGCTCCTCCTGGCAAAACTGTCGATGATGAGATTTTTTTTGCGGTATATTCCACTTATTTTGGTGGTATTCAGTTTATGCAAAACAATACCGACAAAAGACTGAACCGTTTTTTTGGAGATCAGCAGGCTACGGGAAATTTCATCTATCGAATAACCATTTAAAATCATATTGATAACATGTGTTTCTCTTTTGGTAAATGACAACTTGTCCCTCTTCAGATTGATCCCCATTTTTTTAAACGCCTGCCTCATCATGAGATATTCATTACCGCTTAATTCAGTGTCAATGCATACCGCTTCACGCCCTGTCCCGCTCATTCCTGACGCCGGTTTTAATAAAAAGATAAGATTGACCGGTGAAATGTGTAGGTACTTGAGACGTTCGGCATCGCCGGTGTTCAGCTCTGACTCCACAATCACCACATCGCTGTTGCTGAAGGCAATATCGCTGACCCGTGAAAACACAACCCTGTTGACGGAGAGGCTGTTGTCGCTGAACATACATTTCAGACCTACAAGCATGAAATTATTATTGGTAATAACATAGATATTCATATAGTCCCCGCAGCAATACCTTTTGCGAAGCGTCCCGTTCCTTATGTTCTGACAAAGTGGTGCCTGTATTGGTGTCGCCGGGTAACTATGACGTACTCCGGCTCAGCGGAGTACGTCAACTGCTCTACTGGTGCGCCGCTAGCACGCTATTCACGATTTCCACCGCTTCTTTCTCGATCTGCTTGCGATGTGCTTCCCCGAGGAAGCTCTCGCAGTAGATCTTGTAAGCGTCTTCCGTACCTGACGGTCGGGCGGCGAACCAGCCGTTGTCGGTCATCACTTTCAGGCCACCAATCGATGCGCCGTTGCCCGGCGCGGCGGTCAGACGCGCAGTGATCGGGTCACCCGCCAGCTGACTGGCCCTGACCATTTCCGGCGACAGCTTCGACAGCACCGCTTTCTGTGCGGAAGTGGCCGAAGCCTGCAGCCGGTTATAGCTCGGCGCGCCGAAGCGGGCGGCCAGTTCGTCGTAGTGCTCCTGCGGGTTTTTACCGGTGACGGCGGTGATTTCCGCCGCCAGCAGGCACATGATGATCCCGTCTTTGTCGGTCGACCACGGCGTTCCGTCAAAACGCAGGAACGAGGCGCCCGCGCTCTCTTCTCCGCCGAAGCCGAAGCTGCCGTCGAACAGGCCGTCAACAAACCATTTAAAGCCCACCGGCACTTCAACCAGCCTGCGGCCGAGGTCGTTCACCACACGGTCGATCATCGCGGAAGAGACCAGCGTCTTGCCCACCGCCACATCCTGGCCCCACTGCGGGCGATGCTGGAACAGGTAGTTAATCGCCACCGCCAGATAGTGGTTCGGGTTCATCAGCCCTGCCGGCGTGACGATGCCGTGACGGTCATAATCTGGATCGTTAGCAAAAGCCAGGTCAAACTTATCGCGCAGCGCCAGCAGGCCCGCCATTGCGCACTCAGATGAGCAGTCCATGCGAATGGCGCCGTCTTTATCCAGATGCATAAAGCGGAAGGTTTGATCGACGTGATCGTTGACGATAGTCAGGTCGAGCTTGTAGTGCCCGGCAATACGTTTCCAGTATTCGATACCGGACCCGCCCAGCGGATCGACCCCGAGCCTGAGGCCGGCTTTCTGAATCGCCGCCATGTCGACGATATCCGCCAGTCCTTCAATAAACGGCTGCACCAGATCCTGCTCTTTGACATGACCGGATGCCAGTGCCGCATCGAGGGAGATGCGCCTGACGCCCTGCAGACCCGAGGCCAGCAGTTCGTTAGCGCGATTCTCTACCACTTTGGTGACGTTGGTATCCGCCGGGCCGCCGTTCGGCGGGTTGTACTTAATACCGCCATCTTCCGGCGGGTTATGAGACGGCGTGATCACGATGCCGTCTGCCAGCGGACCACCTTTTTTGTTGTGCACCAGGATGGCATTGGAAATGGCCGGCGTCGGGGTGAAACCGTTGTGTTCCTGCACGATAACATCAACGCCGTTGGCCGCCAGCACTTCCAGTACGGAAATAAAGGCCGGTTCGGAGAGCGCGTGGGTATCTTTACCCACGTAGCAGGGACCGGTAATCCCGTTCCTGGCGCGGTCTTCCGCAATCGCCTGCGCGATCGCCAGAATATGCTGCTCATTGAAGTTATGGCGCCCTGCACTGCCACGATGGCCAGAGGTACCAAACTTCACCGCATGCTCCGCGTTGCCCGCTTCCGGCCTCAGTACGTAGTACTGCGCGGTCAGCTGAGCGACGTTAATCAAATCACTCTGTTGTGCAGGCTCCCCTGCGCGTTTACTGTCCGTCATTTTTCTCTCCTGTCATATCCGTCAGGCTTATTTATGTGTTGCTGCCGGGTCGCTCATCGACGGGGCCGGTCTCCTGCCACCCGCCCCGGCGTTTCCTGGTTGTCAGTACGCGCTCAGAGTTGCGTTTTGTCGATATACCAGATCTTTTGCGCATACTCCCGCACCGTACGGTCCGATGAAAAATAGCCCATGTGGGTTATGTTGAGCATCGCTTTGGCGGTCCACTCTTCCGGGGTTCGGTAGAGCGCATCCACCTTGTCCTGACAGTCAACATAGCTGCGGTAATCGGCCAGCACCTGATAGTGGTCGCCAAAGTTGATCAGCGAATCCAGCAGACCGCGATAGCGGCCCGGCTCCTGTGGGCTGAACACCCCGGTCCCCATCTGGGTCAGCGCCTGGCGCAGCTCTTGATCCTGGTCGTAGTAATCATGCGGCTGGTAGCCGTTGCTGCGCAGCGCCTCGACCTCTGCAGCGGTATTACCGAAGATAAAGATATTGTCCTCACCCACGTGCTCCAACATCTCAACGTTGGCGCCGTCCAGCGTGCCAATGGTCAGCGCACCGTTGAGGGCGAACTTCATATTACTGGTCCCGGAGGCTTCAGTCCCTGCCAGCGAAATCTGCTCAGAAAGGTCCGCGGCCGGAATGATCATCTGCGCCAGACTGACGCTGTAGTTGGGAATGAACACCACCTTTAGTCTGTCGCCAATCTGCGGATCGCTGTTGATGACTTTGGCGACGTCGTTTATCAGATGGATGATCTGTTTTGCCGTGTGGTAAGCGGACGCGGCTTTGCCGGCGAAAATCACCACTCGCGGCACCCATTCGGCCTGCGGGTCCGCCTTGATACGGTTGTAGCGGGTGATCACATGCAGCACATTCATCAGCTGGCGTTTATATTCGTGGATCCGTTTAATTTGCACATCAAACAGCGCGTTCGGGTTCACCACCACGCCCAGCTGACGGGCGATATAATCGGCCAGACGCTGTTTATTCGCCAGTTTGGCGGCGCTGACGGCCTGGTTAACCAGCGGATAATCCTGATATTCCCCCATTTCGCTCAGCTGGCTTAAATCCGTTCGCCAGGTCTGGCCGATATGGCGGTCCAGAACCGCGGCAAGGGACGGGTTAGCGGCAGCCAGCCAGCGGCGCGGCGTGACGCCGTTAGTCACGTTGGTGAAGCGGCGCGGAAAGATTCTGGCGAAATCGGCAAATAGCGACTCCACCATCAGCCGGGAGTGCAGTTCCGACACGCCGTTAACCTTGTGACTGACCACTACCGCCAGCCAGGCCATCCGCACGCGGCGACCATTGGACTCATCAATAATCGAGGTCCGGCTCAGCAACGCCATATCATCGGGATAGTGCTCCTGCATCGTTTTCAGAAAATAGTCATTAATCTCGAAGATAATCTGCAAATGGCGCGGCAGGATTTTCCCCAGCATATCGACCGGCCAGGTCTCCAGCGCTTCGCTCATCAGGGTATGGTTGGTGTAGGAGAAGACCCGACAGGTCACCTCAAACGCGTCATCCCAGCTGAAGCGGTGTTCGTCAATCAGCAGACGCATCAGCTCCGGGATCGACAGCACCGGATGGGTGTCATTGAGGTGGATAGCAATTTTATCCGCCAGGTTGTCATAGGTTTGATACAGCTGGTAATGACGGGTGAGGATGTCCTGTACCGTCGCCGAAACAAGGAAATACTCCTGACGCAGGCGCAGTTCACGCCCGGAATAGGTCGAGTCGTCCGGGTAAAGCACGCGGGAAACGTTCTCAGAGTGGTTCTTATCCTCCACGGCGGCGAAATAGTCCCCCTGGTTAAATTTACCGAGATTAATTTCACTGCTGGCCTGGGCACTCCACAAACGCAGGGTGTTGGTGGCATCGGTGTCATAACCCGGGATAATCTGATCGTAGGCCACGGCAATAATTTCTTCGGTTTCCAGCCAGCGTGAGTTTTTGCCCTCATGTTGAACACGTCCGCCAAAGCGCACGGTATAGCGGGTTTTATGGCGCTCGAATTCCCACGGGTTACCGTACTCCAGCCAGTAGTCCGGTGACTCCATCTGCCGGCCGTCGATGATGTTTTGCTTGAACATACCGTAGTCGTAGCGGATACCATAGCCGCGGCCTGGCAGCCCCAGTGTGGCCAGGGAATCGAGAAAACAGGCCGCCAGACGACCGAGACCGCCGTTGCCCAGCCCCGGATCGTTCTCCTCATCAATCAGCTCTTCCAGATCCAGCCCCATCCCTGCCAGAGCCGTTTTCACATCCTCATAGATGCCCAGCGACAGTAAGGCATTAGAGAGGGTTCGGCCGATGAGAAACTCCATCGACAGATAATAAACCTGCCGGGCCTGCTGCGAGATCCGCGCCCGATGCGCCCGCAGCCAACGTTCTACCAGCCGATCGCGAACGGCGAACAGCGTGGCGTTGAGCCATTCATGTTTATTGGCAAGTGAGGGATCTTTACCAAGAATAAACATGAGCTTATAAGCGATAGCATGCTGTAGCGCTTCTTCATTCAGACTGGGTGAAATATAACTTAAGCGTGGTTCCATTTTTCTTATCCGTAGCAATTAAATAATACGCTGATACAACTGGTGGAAAGACTTAGCGGCAATTTGCCAGCTAAAATCCATGCTCATTGCCTGACGTTGCACGTACCGCCACAGCGATGGACGGGACCACAGGACAAAGGCCCGGTGGATGGCATGTAATAGTGATTCAGTCTCGCTGTCGGTAAACACAAATCCGCTCGCGATCCCGTCAGCAAGGTTTTCGAGCGAACAGTCGGCGACGGTATCCGCCAGTCCGCCGGTGCGACGAACCAGCGGCAATGTGCCGTAGCGAAGGCCATAGAGCTGGGTCAGACCGCAGGGTTCAAAACGGCTGGGCACCAGGATGACGTCGGCGCCGCCAATCATCTGATGCGACAGCGCCTCGTCGTAACCGATCCGGATACTCACCTGCCCGGAGTATTGCGCCGCAGCGGCAAGAAAACGGGCCTGCAAATCCGGGTCGCCGGATCCCAGTAGCGCCAGCTGCCCTCCCTGCGCAATGATTCCCGGCAGTGCGCCAAGGAGCAGATCCAGCCCCTTCTGGCTGGTGAGCCGGCTCACGACGGTGAACAACAGCGCCCGGCCGTCCTCCTTCAGCCCCAGCGTCGTCTGCAGCTGCTGCTTGTTCTTCGCTTTCTCAGCCAGCGAGTTCCGGTCGTAAGGCGCAGCCAGCAGCGGATCGCGGCGCGGATCCCAGATGCTTTCGTCGACGCCGTTAAGGATCCCCGACAGTCGCCCTTCCCGCTGACGTTGCCGCAGCAACTCTTCCAGACCGAACGCGTACTGCGGTTCGGTAATTTCACGGGCATACGTCGGGCTGACGGTGGTGATATGGTCAGCGAAATAGAGGCCCGCCTTAAGGAAGGAGATCTGTCCTTTAAACTCCACCCCATGCATCTGGAAGAATGACCACGGTAAAGCGATCTCCGCCATATGCCGGGCGAGGAACAAGCCCTGATAGGCAATGTTGTGCACCGTAAACACTGACCTGGCGGGGTTGCCGCGGGCGGCCAGATAAGCCGGCGTGAGGCCCGCATGCCAGTCATGGGCGTGGACGATTTCAGGCCGCCAGAACGGATCCAGACCGCCAGCAAGCTCAGCCGCGACCCAACTCAACAGCGCGAAACGCAGGACGTTATCGGGATAATCCTGCATCTGCGGGTCATGATAAGGATTACCCGGTCGGTCATAGAGATGCGGGGCATCAATCAGATAGATGCCCACGCCGTTAAAGTCGCCAAACAACAGCGTCATCGGCCCGGCGAAGGTCTCCCTGCTGGCCACCACCTGCGGTTCCCCTACTCCGTCGCGGATCGCGGGAAACCCCGGCAGCAGCACGCGGGTATCCACGCCCTCGGCTATTTGCGCCGCCGGGAGAGCACCGGTCACATCAGCCAGCCCCCCCGTTTTCAACAGAGGGAACATCTCCGCTCCTACATGTAAAACTCGCATGGATGCTCCTTAATTATTCAGGCATGAAGGCGACGCGATGCCAATGACGGCAATCACAGCTGCGGCAGCTTTTATTTCCGCCAACGGCTTCATAGTTCAAGTCGGTTCAGCATTTCTTTGGTAACCAGAACGATGCCTTCTTCCGAACGATAAAAGCGTCGCGCATCCTCAACGGCATTTTCGCCAATCACCGTCCCCTCCGGAATAACGCATCCCCGGTCGATCACGCAGCGTCTTATCCTGCAGGAGCGACCGACCCAGACGCCCGGTAATAAAACCGACGAATCAATATTACAGAACGAGTTAATCCGAACTCTGGAAAATAGAACCGACTGCACCACCACCGAGCCAGAAATAATACAGCCGCCGGAGACCAGAGAATTCATGGTCATGCCATGACTGCCGGAACGGTCCTGAACAAATTTGGCGCTGGGCAGCGATTCGACATAGGTACGGATAGGCCAGTTACGGTCATAAACGTCCAGCTCTGGCACTACTGAGGCTAAATCCAGATTCGCTTTCCAGTACGCCTCCAGGGTTCCGACATCGCGCCAGTATGGCTCGGCATTATTATCCGACTGAACGCAGGAGCGCGGGAACGGATGCGCATACGCTTCACCTGCCGCCGTTATCCTGGGAATAATATCTTTGCCAAAATCATGGGTGGAGTGTTCATCCCGATCGTCGTCTTCCAGCAGCTGGTAGAGATATTCCGCATCAAACACATAAATGCCCATACTGGCAAGCGAGCGGGTTTCATCGCCAGGAATGGTGGGCGGATTAGCCGGTTTTTCAACAAATTCAATGATTTTGTCATTCTCATCCACGGCCATGACGCCAAAAGCGCTTGCCTCTTCAACCGGGACCGGCAGGCAGGCCACGGTACAGCGCGCCCCTTTTTCAACGTGATCGAGCAGCATCCGCGAATAATCTTGTTTATAGATATGGTCCCCGGCCAGAATAACGACATATTCCGCATCATAGCGGCGGATAATATCCAGATTCTGGGTCACGGCATCCGCCGTCCCCCGATACCAGTTCTCACCATGCACCCGCTGCTGCGCCGGTAATAAATCCACGAACTCATTCATTTCTTCGTTAAAGAATGCCCAGCCGCGTTGAATATGCTGCACCAGTGAATGCGACTGATATTGTGTAATAACCCCAATACGTCTTATTCCTGAGTTAATACAATTTGATAAGGCAAAATCAATAATTCTGAATTTACCGCCAAAATGCACCGCAGGTTTTGCGCGAATAGTGGTCAGGTCTTTTAATCGTGTGCCACGTCCGCCGGCGAGGATCAGGGCCACGGATTTAAGCGGTAACTGGCGCGACAGCATTAAGTTGTCAGTATATTCAAGTTTACTCATAATAATGTCCTGCTATTAAATAAAAGCCATAAAAGAAAATAATGAAGAAAAAGCCTCACTCTTCTGCAAAATAATTCAGAAGTGATCACCTCCGGTAATAAGTCAGCTGCAATAAATCAGCTGCGCGTTTTATTGCCCTGCAGATTCCCGTACCAGCCAGATTGTCGCCAGCGGCGGCAGAGTCACCGACAGCGAATGCTCCCGACCGTGGCTGGCGATCGCCTCGCTTGCCACGCAGCCGCCGTTGCCGGTGTTGCTCCCGTGGTAGTGCATCGAGTCGGTGTTCAGCTCTTCACGCCAGCGCCCCGGCTGGTTAATCCCGAAGCGATAGCCGTGACGCGGTACTGGCGTGAAGTTGCTCGCCACGATTATCTCGTTCCCGGCTTTATCGCGACGGACAAAGATAAACACCGACCGTTCATGGTCATCCACAACAAGCCATTCAAAGCCGTAGGGGTCAAAATCCAGTTCGTGCAGTGCCTTATGGTGGCGATAGGTATGGTTCAGATCGCGCACCAGACGCTGCACCCCGTGATGCCAGTTGTCGCCCCCTTCCAGCAGATGCCAGTCGAGGCTGGCGTCGTGGTTCCACTCCCGCCCCTGGGCAAACTCGTTGCCCATAAACAGCAGCTTTTTACCGGGGAAGGCAAACAGCCAGCCGTAGTAGGCGCGCAGGTTGGCGAACTTCTGCCAGGCATCGCCAGGCATCCGGTCAAGAATCGATTTTTTGCCGTGAACCACTTCATCGTGTGACAGCGGCAACACGAAGTTTTCGGTGTAGTTGTAGAGCATCCCGAAGGTCATCTTGTCGTGATGATAACGACGATAGATGGGATCGAGCTGCATATAGTCGAGGGTGTCATGCATCCAGCCGAGGTTCCATTTGAACCAGAAGCCAAGACCGCCCGTCGAAGACGGTCGTGTAACCCCGGCGAAGTCGGTGGACTCCTCCGCCATCGTGACCGCTCCCGGCGTCTGCTCACCGAGCACACGGTTGGTATTGCGCAGAAATTCAATCGCTTCGAGGTTTTCCCGGCCGCCGTACTCATTGGGCACCCACTCCCCCTCTTTGCGGCTGTAGTCGCGGTAGATCATTGACGCAACCGCATCCACGCGCAGGGCGTCGATCCCGAAGCGTTCAATCCAGTACAGCGCGTTCCCGACCAGAAAGTTGCTGACTTCACGGCGACCGTAGTTGTAGATCAGCGTATTCCAGTCCTGGTGATAACCTTCTCGCGGGTCGCTGTGTTCATACAACGCGGTGCCGTCGAACGATGCCAGCGCAAAGTCATCCGACGGGAAGTGGCCCGGCACCCAGTCGAGGATCACGTTCAGACCCGCGGCATGGGCAGCATTCAGGAAGTAGCGGAAGTCTTCACGGGTACCAAAACGGCGGGTCGGCGCGTACAGCCCGGTGGGCTGATAGCCCCAGCTGCCGTCGAACGGATGTTCGTTTACCGGCAGCAGCTCCAGATGGGTGAAGCCCATCCACTTCGCGTAAGGCACCAGCTGGTCCGCCAGCTCGCGGTAGCTGAGCCAGAAATGGTTATCGGCGTGGCGGCGCCACGAGCCAAGGTGCACTTCATAAATCGAAATCGGTGCATCAAACTGGTTGGCCTGCTGACGGGACTGTGGCTGTTCGACCTTTTCCGGCATGCCGCAGATAAGCGACGCGCTTTCCGGGCGCATCTGTGCCTCAAAGGCATACGGGTCGGATTTCACCCGCAGGTGGCCGTGGGCGTCAATCAGCTCGAACTTATACAGCTGGCCGTTATGCGCGCCGGGGACAAACAGCTCCCAGATGCCGGACTCTTTGCGCAGACGCATCGGGTGGCGGCGGCCGTCCCAGTAGTTGAACTGTCCGACCACCGACACACGACGGGCGTTCGGCGCCCAGACGGAAAAACGCGTCCCGGTGACGCCGTCCATGGTGTCGGCATGGGCTCCCAGCGTCTCGTAGGGCCGCAGATGAGTCCCTTCAGCGAGCAGCCAGGCATCAAGCTCCTGCAGCAGCGGGCCAAAGCGATAGGGGTCGTCAATCAGGTTTTGCTGACCGTGCCAGGTGACGGCCAGCTGGTAACGAAAAGGATTTTTCCGGCGCGGCAGAACGCCGCTAAAGAACCCGCGTGTGTCGAGGCATTCGAGTTTACCGACTTTGCGCCCGGTTTTCGGTTCAATCACCCATACATCGGTGGCATCGGGTAATAATGCGCGCACTTCCAGACCCGCATCGGTTGAGTGCATGCCAAGCACGGAAAATGGATCGGAACAATGACCTGCGAGAAGTGCGGAGATCGCACTTTTTTCATTATAATCAGACATGGCAGTCACCCTACTATCATCCTGCGGAAAGAATTAAAACGCCTCTTCCTGCTTTATTGATCCGGTAATATTCCGCTGCATGCTACGCATCGAAATATCAACACGTTATTCCAGAGCCTTAAGACATGTCGGTTGTCCACAAATAGAGAGTGATTAACCTCCTGAGAAGTGAGTTAAATGCGCTGTACGACTTCTGTATTATCTGTCTTCAGAATAATTACTCCTGATTTTCTTTCTGTGAGTAAACACTCATTTCTATATTAATGGGGAAACTAATTTTTATTTCGTCACGAATGATGAGTTTCCTTCTGCTGAATTCGTCAGATCGTATATAAAAAAAGGCTTTGTTAATGGAATGGTCGCCTCCCATCTCTTGTGCCACAGTGGGACGATAAATCGTCACTCATTGAACGGAGCGCTGCTATCATGAACGTTAAAACTATTGGAATCGATTTGGCAAAAAACGTTTTCCAGATCCATGGGGTTGACGAGCACGGAAAACGGTTGTTCAACAAACAACTCAGACGGGCACAAATGGCCTCCTTTTTTGCCAACATCCCACCCTGTTTGATCGGCATGGAGGCCTGTGCATCTGCTCATTTCTGGGCCAATAAACTGATATCGATGGGCCATAATGTCAAACTGATGGCCCCTCAGTTCGTCAAACCCTATGTTAAAACCAATAAGCATGATGCTGCAGACGCTGAAGCTATTTGTGAAGCCGTCACTCGACCTAACATGCGGTTCGTGCCGGTCAAAACCGCTGAGCAGCAAGCCGTATTGGCACTTCACCGGAGTCGTCAGAGCTTCATCAAACAGCGAACCGCACAAGCCAATCAAATCAGGGGGTTATTGGCCGAATTTGGCATTGTCGTCCCCCGAGGTATCCAGCAGCTACAGCGACGATTACCTGAGCTCGTGGAAGATGCGGATAACCCGTTACCCGTCCTGTTTCGTACACAGCTGAGTCTACTACAGCACCACATGGCGTACCTGTTCGATGTCATCGCTACACTCGACAAGCAGATTGAGCAGTGCTATCGGCAAAATGCTCTCTGCCAGCGTATCGGCAAGATCCCTGGTATTGGCCCTGTTACCGCCAGCGCGCTGATTGCGACCATTGGTAAAGCCAACAATTTCGAGAATGGCCGACAACTGGCTGCCTGGCTCGGATTGGTTCCACGTCAGCACTCCAGTGGGGGTAAACAAGTCCTGCTCGGGATAAGCAAGCGAGGTGATACCTATTTGAGGACCTTGCTTATCCATGGTGCCAGGGCGGTATTGCAGTCGGCCAAACATAAACAGGATGCCGTATCGAGCTGGGCTAACCAGCTAATGGCGCGCCGGAATAACAACATTGCCTCGGTAGCATTGGCTAACAAGAATGCGCGGACTGTGTGGGCGCTCCTGGCCAAAGAGCGGGAGTATTGTGCACCAATAATAAGCGCTTAAGTTGCTTAATCAGTAAGACAGAAACAACACCACCGATTGCCCAGGCAAGCATGAAGTGATGGCAAGACAGGTCAGACCGCGATGGGGAAAACCCGGTTTATTCAAGGCTCCTGAAAGAGCGCTTTGTTGATAGAGGCCTCCATCAGCGTATTCCATCAGGGACAGAGGTATTTTACATCACCTCGGCAAAGTCCGGATCTATGGCTGCAATCGATGACCAGTAAAGCCACCACAACATATTTAGCTTGGCAAACAGGAGGCGACCATCTATGAATAAATCGAACTTTTGCTGAGTTGAAGGATCAGATCACGCATCTTCCCGACAACGCAGACCGTTCCGTGGCAAAGCAAAAGTTCAAAATCACCAACTGGCCCACCTACAATAAAGCCCTCATCAACCGTGGCTCCATAACTTTCTGGCTGGATGATGAAGCTATTCAGGCCTGGTATGAGTCAGCAACACCTTCTTCACGAGGCAGACCTCAGCGCTATTCTGACCTTGCCATCACGACTGTGCTGGTCATTAAACGCGTATTCAGGCTGACCCTGCGCGCTGCGCAGGGCTTTATTGATTCCATTTTTTCTCTGATGAACGTTCCGCTACGCTGCCCGGATTACAGCTGTGTCAGCAGGCGGGCAAAGTCGGTTAATGTCAGTTTCAAAACGCCCACCCGGGGTGAAATCGCACACCTGGTAATTGATTCCACCGGGCTGAAGGTCTTCGGTGAAGGCGAGTGGAAAGTCAAAAAGCATGGCCAGGAACGCCGCCGTATCTGGCGTAAGCTGCATCTCGCCGTTGACAGTAAAACACATGAAATCATCTGCGCTGACCTGTCGCTGAACAATGTGACGGACTCAGAAGCCTTCCCGGGTCTTATCCGGCAGACTCACAGAAAAATCAGGGCAGCATCGGCAGACGGCGCTTACGACACCCGGCTCTGTCACGATGAACTGCGGCGTAAGAAAATCAGCGCGCTTATCCCTCCCCGAAAAGGTGCGGGTTACTGGCCCGGTGAATATGCAGACCGTAACCGTGCAGTGGCTAATCAGCGAATGACCGGGAGTAATGCGCGGTGGAAATGGACAACAGATTACAACCGTCGCTCGATAGCGGAAACGGCGATGTACCGGGTAAAACAGCTGTTCGGGGGTTCACTGACGCTGCGTGACTACGATGGTCAGGTTGCGGAGGCTATGGCCCTGGTACGAGCGCTGAACAAAATGACGAAAGCAGGTATGCCTGAAAGCGTGCGTATTGCCTGAAAACACAACCCGCTACGGGGGAGACTTACCCGAAATCTGATTTATTCAACAAAGCCAT
>ERZ650306.480-NODE-480-length-24378-cov-11.171196_pt1 | contig 24378 bp, 25 predicted proteins | sample MGYA00376242_ERZ650306 | MGnify/ENA primary metagenome ERZ650306 (study PRJEB26733, sample SAMN07839244) | wastewater metagenome | biome: urban; feature: wastewater treatment plant; material: waste water | place: USA: North Carolina | collected 2016-03-31 ... | reverse complement strand
AAAAAGATGTGTATGACAACACTACATCATTATCGAATCTGACTGTGAGACCATTTAACGCAGACGAGGCAGTGCAGAGACACTATTTGATTGCCGCTTAACACGGTGAGCAAATGAAAAAAATATTTATTTTAAAGGCTCACAGTTAGGTAAAAAATACAGTTGGAACACTATTAAAGGCAAGGTGAAATATGACAAAAATAGAGATGATGAACTCATTAGAAGATTCGCAGCAAGAAAAACAGATGACGAAAATAGTATTGGACGATCACCTATTGAACCAAATATCAATGACGGTAGAACCATTATCAGAAACGATGATGATATTATCGGAGTCGGTCAGTACAGCATTAAACCAGACACAACAGACACTTACGAGGGTAAACAACTCGTTAGAAGCAACCACAACAGCTTTAAACTCAGCGAAAAATATAATAGACCAACAGGCCCAAAAGTTAGAAGAACAACACAAAAAGCTGCACAAATACTCAACAGAGTTAAAAAACAATACAATAAAGAACCAATCAAAACTTATAATAAAAGTGGCCTCAATAGTTGGCGTGATAAATCTGATAGCAGTTCTATCAGTAGGATACTTGATCATGCAGAAACAGCCAACGCAGCCACGAATAACTTTAGACTCAAAGGCCGTGGCAACATCAATAGTAGAGCAACTAAGATCGAAGAGATAAGAGAAAGGTTAGGTATAAAAAAACCTATTATTCAGCCAAAGAATAAAGAAAAAACTGTTATAAAATAATAAAAATATTACCTGAGCAAGAAAAGTATAATTTAATTGATCAGATGAGAAGAGCATCAACTTCAATTGTATTAAATATTTCTGAAGGTTCATCAAGAAAATCAAAAACCGAGAGAAATAGATATTATGAAATTGCAAGAGGTTCTATAATTGAAATTGATTCTTGTTGCGAAATCATAGTAGAAGAAAATTATTTAAAAATAGAAGAATTAACCGAATTAGGAAAAAATATTAAAACAACATTTATATTATTATCAAAATTAATGAACAGCTGAAAAAGTGAATGGTGAATGGTGAATTTTAAATTCACTCGAAGAAATTCATTTAAAAAAATTCACTTTGCAAAGCAAAAAAATGACCCTATGAATATCATATTCAAAAAAGATACGTGGCAAGAAATCTATTATTCTCTTAAGAATAATAAACTTCGAACTTTCCTCACTATGATTGGGGTTGGTTGGGGTATGTTCTTGTTTGTAAGCTTGCTAGGTGCTGCCAAAGGAATGGAAAACGGTTTTGACAAATTATTTTCGGGTATGGCAACCAATTCTATATTTCTATGGGCGCAAAACACTTCTATCCCGTATGATGGCTTCCCGAAAGGAAGACCTATGAACCTGCATCTGCCAGATATGGATTTATTAGAAAAGAAAGTTCCGCAGATAGACTATATCTCTCCTCAGAATTCTAGAGGTGGCTTCGGAACTCCAGGAGAACAAATGAGTTGCAACGGAAAAACAGCTACCTATACCCTAACAGGAGATTATCCTGTAGGAAACAAAATTGCAGAAAAAAAACTTATTTTTGGTAGATACCTTAATGATGCAGATGTAAGTGGAAATAAAAATGTAGCTGTAATAGGAGAAGCTATTTATAAAAACTTTTTTGATGCTAAGAAAAACGAAAATCCAGTAGGAAAATCAATCAACATTAAAGGGCTTTTTTTCAATGTAATAGGAGTTTACAAAGAATCAAAAGCTGGTGGCCCTAATAATAATGATACTACAGCATACATCCCACTTTCTACATACACTAAAATGTATAATGACGGTGATGTGGTTGGTTTTTTTGCCATTGTAAGTAAACCAGACGCAGATTTAGCAGTGGTAGAAGAAAACATAAAACAAGAACTTAAGAAAAAAAACAACGTTTCACCAGAAGATACCAATGCATTTGGAAGTTTCAACCTTGGTAAAATATTCGAAAAAATGACAGGTTTCCTTACCGGAATGCAATTATTAACCATTATTGTAGGTTCATTAACCATTCTGGCAGGTGTAATTGCTATCTCGAACATTTTATTAATTACTGTAAAAGAAAGAACCAAAGAAATAGGCATCAGAAGAGCATTAGGAGCAAAACCATCTGAAGTTAGAAATCAGATTTTGCTAGAGAGTGTGGTGATTACGCTTACATCAGGATTGCTAGGCTTTATTTTTGGAATTTTATTATTAATGATTATTGATATTCTTACCAAAAACCAAGACAGCTTCCCGTTTTATAATCCTACGGTTAATTATTCACACGTTTTTGCTGCAATGGCGGTAATGATTTTATTAGGATTAATTATTGGGATGATTCCTGCACAGCGAGCCGTAAAGATAAGACCAATAGAAGCATTAAGAAGCGAATAATAAGAAGCGTTTAAAAAAATTTAATCAATTATAATCAACTAAATATTTCATATACAATGAAAAAATTGTCTGTTAAAAAAGTAATTTATATCATTTTAGGATTACTATTTGCATTAGGATTAATTATGGGAATAAGCTATCTGGTAAAATCCAATTCTAAAGAAAATGAGGTTTTCTTAACCAGAAAACCAATGCTTCAGGATATGGAAGACAAAGTGATGGCAACAGGGAAAATAGTACCTAGAGAAGAGATAGAAATTAAACCCAATATGTCTGGAATTATAGACAAAATTTTGGTAAAGGAAGGTGATAAAGTTACTATGGGGCAATTAATTGCTACTCTAAAAATAGTACCTAGCGTATCTCAGGTTAATGCTGCACAACAAGATGTACAAAATGCCAATCTACAGATTAATAATGCCAAAGCGAATCTTGCTACCCAACAACAGCAGTTTAATATGCAACAGAGATTGTATAACCAAGGTGTAATTTCTAAACAAGAATTTTTAACAGCTCAGCAGAACTTGCTTTCTATGCAAAACCAATTGAAAAATGCTAATCAGCAATTTCAAACAGCACAAAAAAATCTACAAATTGCTAGAACTGGTGTGGCAGATGGTTTACAAAGTTTAGCTACCACCCAAATTCGTTCTAAAGCAAACGGAACTGTACTAGAAGTGCCTGTAAAAGTAGGTTATCAGGTAATTGAAGCCAACCAGTTTAATGCTGGAACTACCATCTGTAGCGTAGCAGACCTTAATTCTTTAATTTTTGAAGGAAAAATAGACGAAGCGCAAGCTGGCAAAATAAAAGAAGGCATGGAAATGAAAGTAATTATAGGCGCTCTTCAAAACAAAAAATTCCCAGGAAAAGTGACTATGATTGCACCTAAAGGTAAAGACGAAAGCGGAACCATCAAATTCCCGATAGAAGGTGATGTCTTCAATCCTAATAATGAATACATAAGAGCTGGTTTTTCTGCCAACGGAGAAATTGTCTTGAGCTCACAAAAAAATGCTCTTCTACTAGACGAAAGTCTTATTCAATATGAAAAAGATAAAGGAACAGACAAACCTTTTGTAGAGGTAAAACAACCTAACGGAAGCTTCAAGAAAACTTATGTTAAGTTAGGTGCTAGTGATGGTATTAACGTTCAAATTCTATCTGGAATTGATAAAAATGCAGATGTAAAGGTTTGGAATCCATCAGACAAAGACAAAGAAGAACTGAAAGAGAAAAAAGGTAAATAATTTTCTTAAAATATGATAAAAATCCGGCTTGTTAGTCGGATTTTTTGTTTTGTTTTGTATAAATTCGTTTTCAAAAATTCTAAAACCAATGGAAAAAACGACCATCTTCCGAGACACAAAAAACATTACGAAATTTTAGAGGCATTGCAAGGCATTGCTGCAATTCTAGTTGTTGTATTTCATTTATTTGAAATTTTTTCTGGTGGCGACCACGCCAAACAAATCATTAATCATGGCTATTTAGCAGTAGATTTTTTCTTTGCACTTTCGGGGTTTGTTATAGGTTATGCGTATGACGATCGTTGGCAAAAGATGGGCTTAAAAGATTTTTTCAAGAGGAGATTAATACGGCTACACCCTATGATTATAATGGGAATGTTAATAGGTGCAGTTGCTTATTACTACAGCTACTCTCCTATTCTATTTCCTCAGATTAAAGATACGCCACTCTGGAAATTGATAGTTGTTACTTTAATTGGTTGTACATTGGTACCATTAAGCAAATCTTTTGAAATAAGAGGTTGGGGAGAAATGCATCCTCTCAACGGATCAGCTTGGTCTCTATATTACGAATACATTGCCAATATATTTTACGCTTTGACATTACGAAAACTTCCTACCAAAATTCTCATGATATTGGGCGTTATAGCGGCGGTTTTTACTGTTAATTTAGCGGTTTTTGGTGCGAATGGAGATGTAATTGGCGGTTGGTCACTAAATATAGCACAGACCAAAGTAGGCTTCGCGCGATTATCTTATCCTTTTATTGCAGGGTTGGTAGTTTCTAGAATTTATAAGCCAATCTACATCAAAAATGCCTTTTTATGGTGTACAGTTTTAATCCTTTTCTTTTTATCAGTTCCTAGAATTGGTACAGAAAACTGGCAAAACGGAATCTATGAGTCATTGGTCATTATTGTAGTTTTTCCACTTATTGTTTATCTGGGAGCAAGTGGTGAAATAAAAGGAAAGCTCACCAAAAGAATCAGTCAGTTTTTAGGAGACATTTCTTATCCTATTTACATTATTCATTATCCTTTTATTTACATTTTTTCTTCTTATGTGGTAGATAATAAGCTCTCTATGGTTCAGGCAATTCCTTCGGGATTATTGGTTATATTTACCTCTATAGCTGTAGCATATTTAAGTTTAAAATTGTATGACATACCTATTAGAAAATGGCTAACCAAGAAATTTATATAAAAAAAACTCCGAAAAATTTTCGGAGTTTTTTGCTTTTATAATTCGCCACCATGGTGGTCTAATTGTCCTTCCCATTTAGAAACTGCGGAAGTTGCGAGTGCATTTCCAAGTACATTGGTCATACTTCTTCCCATATCGCAGAAATGGTCTATTGGTAAAATTAATGCAATACCTTCCGGCGGAATGCCAAACATAGAACAAGTAGCTACAATAATCACCAAACTAGCTCTAGGAACACCTGCAATACCTTTACTGGTAAGCATTAGAACCAAAAGCATTGTAATTTGCTGACCTATACTCATCTCAATTCCATAAATTTGAGCAATAAAGATAGAGGCAAAAGTCATATACATCATACTTCCATCTAGATTGAATGAATATCCTAATGGTAAAATAAAAGAAACGATTCTATTATTACAACCAAAACGTTCTAATTCTTCTACCAATTTTGGAAAAACAGCTTCTGAACTGGTGGTAGAAAAGGCAATTAATAAAGGCGCTTTTATTCTTCTTAACAATTCAAATAATCGGTTTCCTAAGATTAAATATCCTATAATGCATAGTATTAGCCAAAGTATTCCTAATGCAAAAAAGAAATCTCTAAGGTAGATAGCATATACTTTAAAAATCTCGAAACCATTGGTAGAAACTACAGCAGCTATAGCACCTAATACACCAAGTGGAGCAAACCACATAATGTAACTTACCATTTTTAGAATAGCGTGAGCGGTAACATCTAATGCTTTGATAATTGGTTTAGAATAATCGTCACTAAACTGAGAAAGCGCTATCCCAAACATAATGGAAAATAGTACAATTTGCAAAACTTCATTGGTAGCAAAAGCTTCAAAAATACTTTTAGGAACAATATGTTTCACAAAATCTTCTAATGAAAATCCTTTACTATTATTAATGATTTCAGAAACAGAATTAGCATCCTGTATTGGTAACTTGGTAACGTGACCAGGCTCTAACCAATTGACTAACACCAAACCCAACAATAATGAAATTAATGAAGCTGAGATAAACCAAAGCATCGCTTTTCCGCCCACTCTACCAATCATTGCGGTATCTCCCATTTTAGCAATACCTACCACAAGTGTGGTAAATACTAATGGTGCAATAATCATTTGAACCAATCTAATGAATATCGTGCCTAGAAGTTTTATGTTTTTAGAGAAAGATTCTACACTATCTGGAAATTGTGTATGTACAATTCCACCAATAATCACCCCAAAAACCAGAGCAATAATAATGGCGAAAAAAAGTTTATTTTGTCCTTTCATATTGTTTTTTCTATGTTTTACAAATATATGTTTTAAAAATTACTGAGAAAAATAATCTAAATATTTTACAATTTATTAATTAGGAAAACAATACCAGTTCCTGCCGCTATGTAAGAAATTACAGTCAGTATATTAGAACGTGTATCAGAAAATTTTCTTTCTCTTACATTAGTAATCTGTTTAGTCGAAAACTTTTTTTTGATGTCTTTCTTAAGGCTGATTTGTGCTACTAGAGAATCTTGTTCCCATTGTATGGCCTTTATGGTATATGTTTTATTATCAACCTCTATTTTATATATCTGTTCTGGCTTTATCTGTTCTTGTATAGTAAGTTGTTTTTGGTCTTTGGGAGTTTTTAAAGATGAATAGGTATAGCAACTTTGTAGCAAAATAGTGAGTGCTAAAAAAAGAAAAGTGAGTTTTTTCATCAGTTTTAAATTATTAATAACAAATATAACAAAAAACCCCTGAAAAATCAGAGGTTTATAAGTATGTTTGTAAGTTTTATTAAGCTTTTAGGTATCTAGAATAAGCATAACCTTCTTCTCCATCTTTGGTAGAAACTTTCCACCACTCTCCAGAAGTTTGTTCTACTAAAGTTACTATTTCACCTTTTGCAGCTTTACCTACTACAGCAGCTTCTGTAGATGGTTCTTGTCTTATATTAAGATTAGAACTTTCTGTAACTACAGTAAGTGGTGTACCAGCAGCTAATCCTGAAACTTGTACATCTATATTAATATCAGATGCAGAGTAAGTAGCGTCTATAGCACCTAGAGCGTTCCAAACTGCATCTTTAGCATCATTAGTACTAGTAGTTCCAGAGATGTATAAAATACCATCTTGCTCTACTACTTTTAAATCTGCAACTCCTGCTGCTTGTGCTGCAGAAACTACACTTGTGTATTTATCTTGTAATGACATAGTTCAGATTATTTTTTTACGTTATACTTAAAGTTTACTTTTCCTAATTTAAGTGCATCTACAGACATTTTGATTTTTCTTGCTTGTTCCGCAGTTACATCACCAGTTAGAGTAAGTTCACCATTTACAACTTCAGCTTTTACAGTAGGAAAATCCTTAACAGCATCTGCTAATTTTTGTTGAACAGCAGGATCTACTACAGAAGCAGTTTCTACAGCAGCAGCAGCAGGAGTTACACTTGCCATATCCATTACATCTTTCACACCAGGGATTGCCTTTAAAGAAGCAATCATAGCATCTTTTTCTGCTTGAGTTGCGAAAGTTCCGCTAAGGTGAGCTACACCCTCTTTTACTTCTACAGAAGCAGTAGGATTAGCTTTTACAATTTCCGTAGCTTGAGTAGCTAACTCTGTGTCGTTAGGTTTTTTTTTGCAAGATATAGCTACTGTAGATACCATAAGCGCCAAAGCAGCCATTTGAAAAATTTTTTTCATAGTGTTTGAATTAAATTGTTTTATTTATCAAATTTAATAATAAAATCTATGCCGAAATCGCAAAATAAGATTATTTTTTTTTAAAAAGTTTTAAACAACAAACTTATCATCAATAATAATACATTATTGATTAATGATTCATTTAAATATTCAATAATATTAAAATTTTTATTGAAAAATTATAATAAAATTGTAGAAAATCCCGAATGAAAAGCACTAAAAAAGGTTCAGAAATTTCTGAACCTTGTTATTATTTGTATCCTAAAAGACTAAGAACGTCTTCTGGCTTTTGTTCTTCGCTGAAAACTTCGTAAATCAATTTACCATTTTTAGCTTTTTGTATCAAAATATGTTTCGGTTGCGGAATTAAGCAATGATGTATCCCTCCAAAACCACTGATTGTTTCCTGATAAGCTCCTGTATTGAAAAAACCAATATAAAGAGGTTTTGTATCACTAAAAACCGGCAAGTAAATCGCATTGGCGTGCTGCTCAGAATTATAATAATCGTCAGAGTCACAGGTTAATCCGCCCAAAAATACTCTTTCATAAGAATCTTCCCAACGGTTAAGTGGCAGCATGATAAATCTCTTAGAAATTGCCCAAGAATCTGGCAATGTAGTCATAAAAGAAGAGTCTATCATATTCCATTTTTCTCTGTCGTTTTGGCGTTTTTGAGAGATAATTTGGTATAAATTTCCTGCACTTTCACCCACCGTAAAACTACCGAATTCTGTATAAATATTGGGTTCTTCTACCCCTTCTTCCTCGCAGAATTTTTTAATCTGATAGACAATTTCGCCTACCATATATTCATAATCATAATCAAACTGAAGAGAACTTTTAATCGGGAAACCTCCACCTATATTTAATGAATCTACTTCAGGAGCAATTTTTTTCAAACGTGCATATACACGCAAACATTTGAACAATTCGTTCCAGTAATAAGAAGTGTCTTTAATACCTGTATTGATAAAAAAGTGAAGCATTTTCAGCCTTGCATTCGGGTGTTCTGCAATTTTTTGACTGTAGTAAGGAATAATATCTTTGTACCCAATCCCCAATCTGCTGGTATAGAATTCGAATTTTGGCTCTTCTTCTGATGCAATTCTTATCCCGATATCAAATGTAGCATCTATGCTTTCGGTCAGTTTATCGAGTTCTCTGTAATTGTCCAAAATAGGAATAATGTTTTCAAAACCATTATTAATTAAATCTGAAATTTTGTTCAAATAATCATCAGTTTTAAAACCATTGCAAACCACTTCTATATTTTTGTCTATTTTACCATTATCATATAGATTTTTTACAATATCGATGTCAAAAGCAGAAGATGTTTCTAGTGAAATATCATTTTTAAGGGCTTCTTCTAAAACAAAAGAAAAATGACTAGATTTGGTGCAATAGCAATATCGGTAAGAGTTTTTGTATTCGTTTTTTTTGATGGCGTCTTTAAACCAACTTTTGGCTCTTTTAATATTGTCAGAAATCTTTGGCAAATAACTGAATTTAAGCGGAGTACCAAATTTTTCTACCAAATCCATCAAAGGAATATCGTGAAAGTAAAGTTGATGATCTTCGTACTTTAGTTCTTCCTGAGGAAAATAAAGCGTTTGATCAATCAGTTCAGAATATTTTATTTTCATTGATAAATAAAGGGTTATGACTTCGGGAGCTCGATGAAAAGCTACCAGAAATTATACAAATTTTCAAGAGTACAAAAATGATAAAAAAGATTGGATTTTTATGCTAAAAATTAAAATTTTTAAAATACAAAATATAGGAAATTAGAATTCTATAGATGATATATCTCGCAAAGTGTCTATTGACCGATAAAAACCAATAAATCACCATCACTGTAAGAGATTTTAACGGTGCTTTTTGTGGCAAAATTTCTAGTTCCGATGCGTTTAGTAATTTCTAAATCTTCATTTTTAAGTTCCCAATTAAGACCATCTGTCACCAAATTTTCTACTTTGGGAAAAGGAAGAAGAGAAACCATTTTACCTTCTACGTTATTTATTTCAAAATCTTTCGGAATAAAAAAATAGCTAGAAAATTCATCATAAAAAGTAATCTCCATTAAATCTTTAAACAAAAAAGCTACGTGAAGATTCCCTAAAAAATGGTCTTGTTCGCCACCACTACCTCCATAAACATCTACTTTTTTCACATCTTTATTCTTTAAAATATCCAATGCTTTTTGAAAATCCGTAAAGTTTTGGTCTGGTGTAAATATAAATTTTTCGTGATAAATATTTTCATCAATACCAGAATGAGAATCAAAATCACCAGAAATAAAATCGAGTTTTTCTAAAGAAAAGTTTTTCTCTTTTAAATAATGGAAAGCACCATCAGTACAAGCAATTATAGCATAACCTTCTGTATTGGGAAGATTTTTCGGTGGAGTTCCGTTGATGAAAAGGAGGGCGGTTTTCAAATTTTATTCATTTTCATCGGGCTTTACCCGATGCTATTTATTATCGCCACTTCGTGGCTCTTTTCACTTTTTACTTGGCTCTTTCAGAAGGATTCCAATATTCTTCTTTTTCGCCAGAAATTTTAGAAATATATCTCGCTAAAATAAAAAGATAATCGGATAATCTATTGAGGTATTTTATGAGTTCTGGTCTCACTTCCTCAGTTTCATTTAAAAAAACCATTGCGCGTTCTGCTCTTCTGCAAACGGTTCTGCAAACGTGAACTGTTGCTGCTGCTTTTCCGCCACTTGGTAAAATAAAGAATCTTAATGGTTCTAGTTCAGCATCAAAATCATCCATCCAAAGTTCTAATTCTGTAATTTCTTTCTCGGAAATCATTAAATCCAAACGATTTTTTCCGTTGGCTAAAAGCATTTTATCTGTTGGAGTTGCCGCTTCTGAACCTACAGTAAATAAATCAAACTGAATTTTCTGAAGTTGACTCAAAACTTTTTCGTCAGAAATTTCGGCTTTTGCTAGACCAATGAACGCATTGAGTTCGTCTAAAGTTCCGTAAGATTCTACTCTTGCAGCTGCTTTAGAAACTCTTGTTCCTCCGTACAATGAAGTTTCGCCTTTGTCGCCTGTTTTGGTGTAGATTTTGAAGGTCATTTTAATTTTATTTACTGTTAGTAAACCTTATTTGAAGATTTAATTTTAAGAAATACCCTCCGTTTTCTTCATAAAGCCAACCAAATTTAAAAGGTTTTGTTTTTTTATCTGTTCTTGCAAAGCCAGGGTTTTCTTCATTTTCACCAGTAGAAGCTTGTTCTAGTTTTGTATTATTTACTAGATAGTTTTGAAATTCATTACGATTATAAATATGATAACAAACTAAATCTCCGCTACTCTTTACAATAATTATACCACCTGTCGCATCATAAATACCATTCCAAACGGTTTCTGGAGTCATTCCAAGTGCAGATTCTGTAAGAAAATTTTTTATTTTATTCTCATAAAAAGGGTGTCCTTTTGATAGATTAAAATTTAATGGATTTTTTTGCTTAATTAATTCTATCAAATCCTTTGTATTAGAAACACTTAAAGAATATTTATACATAAGTATTTTTGATAAAATAAGGGGCAATTGTGAATCTATTAAAATTAAATTCAGTTCAAGGTTTTCTGACTGAATTTTCTCAAAATTAATTTGATAGCCAAGCTTTAATAATTCATTAATTCTAATGTTGATTTTAGACAGCTTAGAATTTTCTTTAGATTTTAGAAGCGTTTCACGATTAAATGCACTAATATCAATTTTCTTATTTTCAGGATGAGAAATTTTATAAATAAAATTAGTTCCAACCGCAGGATTGAAAAGCGTTGAATCTTTGCCAATCATTGATTTAATACTAAAGCCAAGCTTTTCTTTTCTATGAGTATTAAAATCATGAACTAAAATTCTAATATCAGATTTATCTGTTTTTAATCCTGTAAGATTCTTTACATCAATACTTTCTAAGAAACTTTCTATATCCAGAAATGAAAAAGATCTTCCAGATGAAGATTTTAAATAATTAAACAATTTTTTAGAATTTTCAACAAAATCAATTACAGGAATTTTCATTAAAAGAGTTTCATTTTCAGCATCAAAAATTTCAATATCCCCATTTATGAAATAATCTCTTTTATTTTCGGTTTCAGTTCGTAAAATTTTAATTATTGGATAATAAATATTTTCAATAATTTCTAAATTTTCATCAGCAGAATATAACTTACCATCAGCTAATAATTTTAGAAAGACATATATTTCACTCCATTCTCCTTTATTGCCTTTTAGCATAGTTTAGTTTTTTTAAAATTTCATTTGCTGTGGCTTGAATTGCAGGAACTGCTACAGAATTCCCAAATTGTCTATATGCTGAAGCATCGGCTACAGGTATTACATAATTGTCTGGAAACCCCTGCAATCTAGCCCATTCTCTTGGTGTCATTTTCCTTATTCCCTCTCTATTTACAACTCCTTTTATTTTGGTTATAGGTGTAAAATCTGTAATTCTATAATCATAAACTAAATTCCTTTCTCTACCCATCCCTCCACAGACTACAGCTCCAGCAATTTCCTCATCTTTAATTATGTTATACCCAAAACCATTCCCTTTAGATTGATGCCTTTCTTTATGATTCCTTAAAGTTATTAGATATTGAGTAGATAAATAATATTTTGTAGAAACTACATTTTCTTCTTTTACTTCTGCAAAACTTACTTTTCTTTCAAAAGGTTTGGGATAACTAAAATTTTTTATTCCTAAATCATTTCTAAACCCCACGATATATATACGTTCTCTATTTTGTGGAACACCAAAATCTTTGGCGTTAATTATTTCAGGATCTGGAACAAAATAGCCTAAATCATTTCTCAAAACATTTAAAATTGTTTCTAATGTTCTTCCTTTGTCATGACTTCTTAATCCCTTTACATTTTCCAAAAAAATGGCTTTAGGTTTCTTACGTTTTATAATTTCTGCTACATCAAAAAACAACGTTCCTCTTGTATCTTCAAAACCACCCCTTTTTCCTGCAATAGAAAACGCTTGACAAGGAAACCCAGCACATAAAACATCAAAATTATCCGGGATATACGACTTTGTAGATTCTTTTGTAATGTCTCCAAAAGGTGTTTCGCCAAAGTTTGCTTTATATGTTTTTTTTGCTTCTTTATCCCATTCACTTGAATAAATACATTTGCCTCCAAGATTTTGCATTGCTAATCTGAAACCGCCAATTCCTGCAAACAAATCAATAAATGTAAATTTAGGAGACTCTAGCGGAGGAAATGGCACTTGAAATGAATCAAAAAGACCATATTGAATTGCTTCTTCTGCAACTTTATCGGTGATGTTTTCTTCTGGATACTTATATTGTATTAATGTTTTCGCAAAATTAATTGCCTCTTTTTTGTAAAATTTAGAAACGCCATTCTTATTATTGTGCAAATAATGAGTCAGAATTGCTTCGTCATTTTCTGCTTCAACAATTCTTATTTTATATTTTTTACCGTTAAATTCTTCAAGATTAATTTTTTCAGTAAATTTCATTTTAAAACTTTTCAAATCTAAAATTCTCACCAAGGTAGGCTTTTCTTACATCAGGATCATTTGCTAAATCTTCTGGAATACCTTCTTTCAAAATGTTTCCTTCGAACATAATGTAGGTTTTATTGGTAATTGCCAAGGTTTGTTGAACATTGTGGTCGGTTATCAAAACACCAATATCTTTCTTTACCAAACTTCTAATAATTTTCTGAATATCTTCTACAGCAATTGGATCAACTCCTGCAAAAGGTTCATCAAGAAGAATAAAATCTGGGTCTGTTGCGAGACAACGTGCAATTTCGGTTCTACGTCTTTCACCTCCTGAAAGTAAATCTCCACGGTTTTTACGAACGTGTTCTAGAGAAAATTCTTCGATGAGTTCGTTGGTTCTGCGGATTTGTTCTTCTTTAGATTTATTAGTGAGTTGTAAAACGCCCAAAATATTATCTTCTACCGACAATTTTCTGAAAACGGAAGCTTCTTGTGCGAGATAACCGATTCCTTTTTGAGCACGTTTGTACATGGCATCATTGGTAATGTCTTTTCCGTCTAAAGTTATTTTGCCCGAAGTAGGTTTTACCAAGCCTACAATCATATAAAATGAGGTAGTTTTACCAGCACCATTTGGACCTAGCAAACCTACGATTTCGCCTTTTTTTACTTCTACGGTTACGCCTTTTACTACTTTTTTGGGACCGTATTCTTTAATTAAATTTTCGCCACGTAAAATCATAGAGACAAAGATATAAAAAAAGTCAGAAGTACGAAGTTGGAAGTTGGAAGTCTTTAAATTGCAAATCTTAAGTTAAAAAAATGGTTCGCTTTCTAAATTACGAAACCCTTTCTGCGTTTTTTGTGTATTTTTTATAACGTAGAAAGGGTTGGTTGTATTTTAAACTGAAAGTTATTTTAAAAAAATAGGTTCTAAAAATTCCTGAACTTGCGCCCCGACTTGAGTGGAGCTCTTTTGTAGTTTTTGTGGCTGGAAAAAAGCTTTGGCAAAACTACAAAAAGCGGGAACGGAAGGCGGATTAAGGCGCCCTAATGATTTAAAAGAATAGCAGCTTCTTTGGCAGCGTAGGTGAAAATCATGTCTGCACCAGCTCTTTTGATGCAAGTAAGACTTTCGATGATGGCTTTATCATTGTCTAACCAACCGTTTTGTGCAGCCGCTTTTAGCATGGCATATTCTCCGCTTACATTGTAAACTGCGATGGGTAAATCTATTTCCTGACGCACTTTTGCAACGATATCAAGGTAAGGCAAACCTGGTTTTATCATAATGATGTCTGCGCCTTCTTCTATGTCTTTATACACTTCATTTAAGGCTTCTCTAGAATTGTGGAAATCCATTTGATACGTTTTTTTGTCTTTTGGAATTTCGTTGAAATCTTTTGGAGCGGAATCTAACGCGCTTCTAAAAGGCCCGTAATATGAACTGGCATATTTTGCGGCATAACTCAAAATCCCTACATTGATGTGTCCTGTTTCTTCGAGAGCTTCACGAATTGCGGCAACTCTACCGTCCATCATATCACTTGGCGCTACAATATCTGCGCCTGCTTCTGCAAGTGAAACCGACATTCTAGCCAAAGCTTCGTTGGTAGCGTCATTGTCTATTTGTCCGTTGGTGATAATTCCGTCGTGACCATAAATGGAATAAGGGTCTAGAGCTACATCTGGCATAACAATCATTTCTGGAACTGCATTTTTAATTTCTCTGATGGTTCTTTGCATAAGACCGTCTTTGTTCCAAGCTTCTGTACCGAGATTATCTTTTAAGTTTTCTGGAACTTTCATGTAAATATTCACTGCTTTTACACCGAGAGAAAATAATTCTCTACATTCTTTCACTGTTAAATCTATGGTTCTACGAAAAATCCCAGGCATTGAAGGAATGGCTTCTTGTGTGTTTTCGCCTTCCATTACGAACATTGGCATCACGAAGTCGTTAGTTGTAAGAACGGTTTCTCTTACCAGACTTCTGATGCTTTCGTTGAGTCTTAATCTTCTATTTCTTGAAAATATAATCATTTTGGAATACTATTTGTTTTATACTTTGCAAATTTAGGCAATAAAAACTATTGCACATATCCTTTAATTTGAATAAATTTGTATAATCTTATAGCGTATAATGAAGAAATTTTTATTTTTTGTAACATTTTCGGTAAGTTTTTTAATGTTTTCGAGCGAAATAAAAGCTCAACAAACATTGAGAGAACCGCTATCTACATCTCAAAAGTCTGATGATGGAGCTTTGGTAGCGTATCCTAATCCTACAAGAGATTTTATTATCGTAAAAGCTAAAAATTCTTCGCTTAGAGTAACTGCCGTTACCTTCTTTTCTATTATTGGCACTCAGGTTTTGGAGATTTCAGTTAATGCAAATACTGCCGAAATAAGATTAGATAAACTAAAACCTGGTAAATATCTAATGAAATATACTCTTTCTGATAATACTCAAAAGGTTACTCAGATAGTAAAGCAGTAATAATTTTTTTAATCATAAAAAAGAAAAACCATCGAAATTCGATGGTTTTTCTTTTTTTGGAAATTTCTAAAGATTAGTAACCTCCAGAAATTTCTTCATTTTTAATTAATGCTTTTGCAGAAGACGTACCAATTCTTTTTACGCCCATATTAATCATGTTTTCTGCTTCTTCTGGAGTTCTTACTCCGCCTGCTGCTTTCACTGGCAATTTACCTGCATTGGCAAGCATTATTTTTATACCTTCTACAGTGGCACCGTTCGGTTTTCCACCTTCGGTTTTGTAGAAACCAGTAGAAGATTTTACAAATATTTTTTCTAAATTTTCATTGCTGAAATTTTCTTCTGCCCAAGTAGCAATTTTTTTGGTAATATCTGCAATTTGCTCATCTGTAAGAGCGGCAATTTCGATAATCCATTTCGCAATTTTACCATTCTCTAAACAAAGCTGAGTACATTGTACAAATTCTTTTTTCACCAAGTCTAGTTCACCATTTTTATAGGCTTCATAGTTGATTACAAAATCTAGTTCATCTACTCCGTCTTCTATTGCTTTTTTAGCTTCAGCTAGTTTATGCTCGATAGAATAAGTGCCTTCGTGGAAACCGATTACTGTTCCAATGACTACATTAGCGTTTTTTTCAGAAAGAAAAGATCTCACTTTTTTTACGTAATCAGGTCTAATCATCACTGCGAAAATATCATTGTCAATTGCTTCTTGAGTAAGATCAATAACAATTTTAAGTGTTTCTTCTTCAGAAAGACCAGATTGTACTGGTGTTTTAAGGTAAGTAGAATCTAAATAAGAGTTGATTTTCATCTATATATTATTTTAATTTTCAGATATAATGCTCATTTCTTTTCAAAGAAAAATCTAAAATGCAGATTGCATTACACTTTTAGTTGTCTATTAATACTTTGCTCCAAAGATATGAAAGTTTCTGTTCTTGTAACGCCTTTTAGCTTTTGAATTTTATTAAGGATTTGCATCAAATGATCATTGTCAATACAAAGAACTTTAAGGAAAACCGTCCAGTTTCCTGTGGTGTAGTGAGCTTCTACGATTTCATTAATTTCATTCAACGATTTTATTAAGTCTTGGAAATGACTAGGCTGGTCCATATAAACCCCAATGTAAGAAACTACTTTATATCCTATTTTTCTTGGATTAAGAAAAGAGACTGAGTTTTCTATTACCCCTGCTGTTTCCAATTTTTTAATTCTTTGGTGTACTGCGGTGGTAGAAATACCAATGTTTTTAGAAATTTGAGCTAAAGAGGTTTTAGCATTGTCCATTAGCATGTAGATTATTTTTTTATCTACAGCATCTAATTTGTAGCCTAGTTCTGTTACGCTTTTCATTTTTATATTATTTATTTATTTCTGTTTTCAAAACTACAAATACGGGATAGTGATCACTATAGCCACCTAAGTAGCGCGTACCTGAGTATGTTCGAAAGGGTCTGCCTTGGAATTTTTTGTCCCAATTACTAATTTTTTCCGAATTAAAAACTGCTGCTTGCTGGAATTTAATAGTCGATTCTGGCTCGAAGAAATTCTCAGACAAAATAATCTGGTCAAAAAGTAAACCTTCTTTGTAATGAAAAGTGGAATAAATTTTCTGATGATAAAGTTCTAAAAATTCGTTTCTAAAAATTTTATTTTTTTCATCATCATAAAGTATTTTCATTACATTTTCTTCAGTAGGATTTTCATTAAAATCACCACAAACAATAATTGATTCTCTACTCTCCAGAGATATTTTTACTATTTTCTCTCTTATAGAATCTAGTATAAATGCTCTCTTAGGTTTATTAATATCTTTTTCTCTTTTTGATGGCAAATGTGCCACAAAAACGTTAATAATTTTTTGGTTGTAATAGTTTAATCTGCAATGCAAGACATCTCTGGTAGTGTCTAGGTCGTCAGGATTTTCATGGTGTTTTTCAAATACGAAAGAAATCGCTTCAGAATCTAAAACGCTGATTTTTCTCTTATCATATAGTAGTGCAGTATCTACCCCTCTCTCGTCTAGAGAATCATAATGAACGATTCCAAAGTTGTTACTGAAAGGTTCTAGCTCTACTAGGTCTTTTAGATTTTCTTGGTTATTAATTTCTGCTAGACCTATAATCATTGGTAAAACACCTTCTTTCTCTTCGATGAGTCTGAAAACATTTGCAATTTTATGCAATTTGTTTTGGTATTTTCTTTCGTCCCAATTTCTAAATCCCGAAACTGTAGGGTCTAGTTTATGAATAGGTTTTGGGTCTGGCGAAAATAAATTCTCTACATTGTAAAAAAGAACTAATTCTTTATTTGAATTTTCGGCCATCTCCTCTATCAAAAATTATGATTTTACAAAATTAGTAAAATTTATTTACTTTCTTTAATAATCTTTCAGCAAATCGGGTCTCTTTTTTTTCGTGATTTCTATTGCCATTTCGTGGCGCCACTCTTCAATCTTTCCGAAATTACCACTGAGAAGTACTTCTGGTACTTTCATTCCTTTGTAAATTTCTGGTTTTGTATAGATTGGAGGTGATAATAAATCATCCTGAAAGCTATCCGTCAATGCACTTTGTTCATCATTTAGAACCCCAGGCAAAAGTCTTATAATTGCATCTGCTAATACACAAGCTGCTAATTCTCCGCCAGTTAAAACGAAATCTCCTATAGAAATTTCTCTCGTTATGTGTAAATCTCTAATTCTTTGGTCTATCCCTTTGTAATGCCCACATAATAAAATTAGATTTTTTTTCAATGAATAGGTGTTGGCTATTTTTTGGTTAAAAGTTTCACCATCTGGTGTAAGATAGATAACATCATCATAATCTCTTTCTGCTTTTAATTTAGAAATGCACAAATCCAGAGGTTCACAAGTCATTACCATACCAGCACCACCACCATATACGGTGTCATCTATCTGGCGATGTTTATTAAATGCATAATCTCGAACATTATGAAAATGTACTTCTGCCAAACCTTTCTCCATTGCCCGTTTTAAGATAGAAGTCTTGAATGGACTTTCCATTAAATCTGGTACTGCGCTTATTATATCAATTCTCATTGTTCGGTTTTATTTTTTTTGTTAGGAAGAATAATGAGTCTTAAAGATGAATCTTTATTAATATAACTCCACATCCAATTGAAAAAAATAGCTATTTTATTTCTAACACTTAAAATTAGCATTAAATGTAGAAACATCCAAAAATACCAAGCAAATAATCCTTGAAATTTTAATTTAGGCAAATCTACCACAGCTCTGTGTTTACCTATAGTTGCCATACTTCCGCGGTCTATATACTCATATTCTGTCCAGTCTTTCTGAGATTTTTTCAAAAAATTTTGAGCCAAATTTTTCCCTTGGTTAATGGCTACATTCGCAACCTGAGGATGTGCATTGGGATATTTAGGGGTTTCCATATAGGCAATATCGCCTATGGCAAAAATATCATCAAAACCTTTAATTTTATTATATCTATCTACAATATATCGGTTATTTTTGACCGAAGTTTCTTCTAATCCTGCAATCAGATTTCCAGTAACACCAGCTGCCCAAATTACATTATTGCTTGGGATAATTTGCCCACTTTTTAAGAAAACTTTGTCGCCATCATAATCTATTACTCTATCATCCGAGATAAATTTCACTCCAAGATCTTTCAGATATTTTTCAGAATTTTCTTGAGATTCTGGGCTCATTACGGCTAGTGGTTTTTCGGTAGAACTTACCAAAATAATATCCAAATCATTAAAATTCATTCTAGGATAGTCTCTTGGTAAAATGTCTTTTTTCATTTCGGCAAAAGCACCTGCTAATTCTACACCTGTAGGCCCTGAACCTACAATTACGATATTCCAATTACCATCATCACTAGATTTTCTTTTGATAATAAGCTTTTCAAAAGTGAGTAATATATGATTTCTGATAGAGATGGCTTCTTGTGTATTTTTCATTCCATAAGCTAAGCTCTCCATCTTTTGGTTGCCAAAAAAATTGGTTTTACAACCTGTAGCAATCACCAGTTTGTCATAATGAAAAGTAGCATCTTCAGTAATAATTTTATGCTCCGAAGGTATAATTTCCTTCACATCAGTCATTCTGAATTGAATGTTTTTCGAACGTTGAAAAATCTTTCTAAAAGGAAAAGATATATTAGAAGGTTCTATCCTTCCGCACGCTACCTGATAAAACAATGGTTGAAACATATGATGATTGGCTTTATCAATCACCATTACTTTTTTCTCAATTTTACCATTGAGTTTTCTGGCAAATTGCAATCCTGCAAAACCACCTCCAACTACTATTATTTTGTCTCGTTTTTCCATACTCCTTTGGCAAAAATAATGAAATTATTACTAAAAAGTTTACTTTTGCAAAACTTATGCCCAAAACAAATTTTAATTCTAACCAAAAACGAAAATTACACAAAACCCGAAGAAAAAAATATAATCTTCGCAGATGGATTGTACTTGCTATTTTAGCAGTTTCATTAATTTTTACAGGATTTTTTCTAAAGAATAAAATAGCTTTTTACTATGCTATGTATTTTAATAAATACCATCATAAAAATCTAAAAAACGACAAAAAAGAAGCCGCTAGAATAGATAAAATTATTACAGAATATAATGATAAAACTTTTGGGTTTGATATTTCTCATTACCAAAAAAAAGAAGATATAAAGTGGGACAGTCTTACCATAGCCAATGATGGTATAAAACTAGATTTTGTGGTAATGCGCGCTACTATGGGCAACCGAAAAAAAGACAAACATTTTGATGATTTTTGGGAAACTTCTAAAAAAAATGAGCTTATAAGAGGTGCTTATCATTTTTATAGAGCAGATGAAGACCCTGTAATGCAAGCCAATAATTACTTAGAAAGTGTAATACTAGAAAGCGGAGACCTGAGACCTGTGCTAGATATAGAAAGAGTTCCCAGAAGAAAATCTCGAGAAAAATTTATAGAGGATTTAAAAGTTTGGCTCAAAATAGTAGAAGACAAATACGGCGAAAAACCCATTATATACACCTATTATTACTATTACAAAGACCATTTAAAAGGCGAATTTGATGATTATCCGCTATGGCTCGCCAATTATAATGATGTGATGGTTCCTTCACCTGATGATGATTGGAAATTGTGGCAATTTACTGAAAAAGGAATCGTAAAAGGAATTAACACCAAAGTTGATCTCAATATCTATAATGGAAATCTGTGGAGTTTTAAAAAACTAACTTTAGAATAAAACTGAACACAAACTCTTATAATCAGATTAAAAAAATCTTAAAATTTTTGCCCAAAAATAACATCAGATTCGTTCAAAAATTAAAATTTAATTAAAAGACATGGTTTCTGTCTGAAATCTTGTTATCTATTTTGATTTAATCTTTAATTTTGCTCCGAAAATGAAACAGAAAAGACTTCATATTTTATTTTTACTCTTGTCTTTACTCATCTGTGGGCAGAGTTTTTTGGGATTCGAAATAGGAAATCCCAACCATCAGCTCGTACAGAAACATCAGAAAAAAGCAACGAACTATTTTTCTCAAGACGACTTAACCTTGGTAGATGATTGGGACAGCGAATCTGAAAATGAAGAAACAGAATCTCAGAAAAATTTTACTCAAGCTCATTTTTCGTTTCAACATTTTTTACAAAAATTCTGTAGCAGTCTTTTCGAAGAAAAAAATCAGTATCAAGGTTTTTCTCAACCTAAAATCCATTCATTTTCTATAATTTACTTACTTTTTAGGTCTATTAGAATTTGATTTTTCTTGTTCTAAAAGTTGTTATTTTCTAATTAATAACTCTATATCGTTTTCAAAAAAATATTTTTTTTGAAACAGATTTCATTTCCATTATTTATTTCACTTTTCTGAGTTTATTACTAAAAAAAATCATTTTTTGCAGATTGATTATAGATTATAGTGCCTGTATATCAATTGATTAAAATAGATGTGATGATATTCTCTAAATGAATTTAATTAAAAAACAATAATAAAAATTATCTCGGATGACTATGAACAAAAACATTTTCATTTCAGCAATGATCATCACTTTCAGTTTATTGAGTTGCAGCAAAAAAGAAGCAGAAAATAAAGAACTTGAAAGTGAGTTTACCGCAACTACTGCCTTAGTAAAAGATACTGTGTTTACTAAAGAATATGTATCTCAAATTCGCTCATTAAAAAATATCGAAATTAGAGCTCAGGAAAAAGGCTACCTAGAAAAAGTATATGTAGATGAAGGGCAATATGTACATGCTGGGCAACCCCTTTTTAAAACTATGGCTTCACTACACCAAGTAGATTTATTAAAAGCTCAGGCAGAAGCTAAAGCTGCTGAAATAGAATTAGGAAACGCAAAATTATTAGCAGACAAAAATGTAGTTTCTAAAAAAGAACAAGAATTGGCAAAAGCCAGATTAGACCAAGCGAATGCAGAAGTTGCTCTGGCAAAACTACACCTTTCTTTTACCGTAATTAGAGCTCCTTTTTCTGGAACTATTGACAGAATTCCTAAAAAACTAGGAAGTTTGATAGACGAAGGAGAATTGCTAACAAGCTTATCAGACAACAGTCAAATCTATGCCTATTTTAATGTATCTGAACCAGAATATTTACAGTACCAACAAAACGTAAAAGATAGAGGAGACAGCCATGTTAATCTAAAATTAGCAAATGACGAGATGTTTCAATACACAGGTAATGTAGAAGTGATAGAAAGTGAATTTGACCCTGAAACTGGTAATATTTCTTTCCGTGCTAAATTTCCAAATTCTGAAAAATTATTGAAAAACGGGCAAACAGGGAAGATTCTAATGAATGTACCTGTAAAAAATGCAATGATTATTCCTCAAAAAGCAACGTATGAAATTCAAGATAAAAAATATGTTTTTGTCTTAGATAAAAATAACAAAGCCGTTTCTAGAGAAATTACAACTTCAGGTGAATTTCCAGATTTATATGTCGTAAAATCAGGACTTACAGCTCAGGATAAATTCTTACTAGAAGGTGTACAAAACGTAAAAGAAGGTCAAAAAGTGAGCTATAAATTACAAAATCCTAAAACGGTAATTTCTAAACTCCGCCTAAAAGCCGAATAATTAATTTTTAGAAAGAAAAAAGGATGAATAAGTTTATACAGAGACCGGTATTATCTATCGTAATATCTCTCATCATTATATTTTTAGGAATTATTTCTTTGGTAAAGCTTCCTGTTACGCAGTTTCCGTCTATTTCTCCTCCCAAAGTAAATGTGGTGGCAGAATATCCCGGAGCAAACAATGAACTCTTGATAAAATCTGTGGTTATTCCTCTAGAAAGAGCGCTAAACGGAACTCCAGGAATGAAATATATGGCTTCTGACGCTGGTAATGACGGCGAAGCTTCTATTCAGGTGGTTTTTAACTTAGGAACAGACCCTAATCAGGCTTCACTAAATGTTCAAAACAGAGTAGCTTCAGTAGTAAATAAATTACCACCTTTGGTTGTAAGAGAAGGCGTGAAAATTAGTAGAGAAGAAAGTAACATGCTAATGTATGTTAACCTTTTTAGTACTGATAAAAAAGCTGACCAGAAATTTCTTTTTAACTATGCAGATATTAATCTTTTGTCTGAATTAAAAAGAGTTGATGGAGTAGGTTTTGCAGATATTTTGGGAAATAGAGAATACGCTATGAGAATTTGGCTAAAACCTGACCGTATGCTAGCCTACAAAATTTCGGCAGATGAAGTAATGGAAGCTCTTGCCCAACAAAGCTTAGAAGCTTCTCCCGGAAAAACTGGGGAAAGTTCTGGTAAAAGATCTCAAACTTTTGAATATGTTTTGAAATATTCTGGGCGTTTTACTTCTAAAGAACAATACGAAAATGTAGTTATAAGAGCCAATCCTGATGGTGAATTATTGAGATTAAAAGATGTAGCAGATATAGAATTCGGAAGTTCTATGTATGACATCTATTCTAGTATTAACGGTAAACCTTCGGCTGCTATTGTTCTAAAACAATCTTATGGCAGTAATGCAACCCAAGTAATAAAAGATGTAAAATCTAAATTAGAAGAACTTAAAAAATCTTTCCCGAAAGGAATGGACTATGAAATCTCTTATGACGTTTCTACTTTTTTAGATGCTTCTATAGAAAAAGTGGTTCACACTTTATTTGAAGCTTTTGTTTTGGTAGCTATCGTAGTTTTCTTATTCTTAGGAGACTGGCGTTCTACCTTAATTCCTGTTTTGGCGGTGCCTGTTTCGTTAGTAGGAACGTTTATGTTTATGCAACTTTTTGGCATTACGCTCAATTTGATAACACTATTTGCGTTGGTTTTGGCAATTGGTATTGTGGTAGATGATGCCATTGTGGTGATAGAAGCGGTACACCATAAAATGGAAACGCATCATATCTCTGCAAGAAGAGCCGCAAAATTAGCGATTGAAGAAGTAGGTGGAGCAATTATTGCCATCACTTTTGTAATGGCGGCAGTATTTATTCCTGTAGCTTTTATGTCTGGTCCTGTAGGAATTTTCTACCGTCAGTTTTCCATTACAATGGCTACGTCTATTATTCTTTCTGGGATTATAGCACTTACACTTACACCTGCACTATGTGCTATGATTCTTAAAAATACGCATGGTGAACCCAAAAAGAAAACTCCTATAAATTATGTTGTAGAAAGTTTCAATAAATGGTTTGATAAAACGTCTCTCAGATACCTGAATGTTCTTAGTAAAATAATTGACAGAAGAACAGTAACCTTCGGGATTTTAGCAATTTTTTGCGTTGGAATTTACTTCTTAAACCGAAATGTTCCTTCAGGAT
>ERZ650306.477-NODE-477-length-24482-cov-30.304376_pt1 | contig 24482 bp, 16 predicted proteins | sample MGYA00376242_ERZ650306 | MGnify/ENA primary metagenome ERZ650306 (study PRJEB26733, sample SAMN07839244) | wastewater metagenome | biome: urban; feature: wastewater treatment plant; material: waste water | place: USA: North Carolina | collected 2016-03-31 ... | reverse complement strand
CCGTGTCCTGCTGCGGAAAGAAGCCCTTGGGGATGGTGTTGTAGAGGTAAACATTGAAGCCAACAGTGGCCAGCAGCACCACCAGCACCAGCCACGGACGGCCCAACGCCCCGCCGAGGCTGCGGCGATAGGCGCCCACCAGACGGTCGAGCGCACCGCCGGCGAGGCGGTCGAAGCGGCTGCGGGGTTTGCCGCCCTCGCCCTCCGGCGGATTTGGACGCAGGAGCCGCGCGCACATCATCGGCGTGGCCGTGAGCGAAATCACCATCGACACCAGAATCGCCGCCGACAGCGTGACCGCGAACTCCCGGAACAGCCGCCCGACGATGCCGCCCATCGCCAGGATCGGGATGAAAGCGGCGATCAGCGACAGGCTCATGGACACCACCGTGAAGCCGATCTCCCGCGCGCCCTGGAGCGCCGCGCGGCGCGGCGACAGGCCGGCGTCGATGTGGCGGGAGATGTTCTCGAGCACCACGATGGCGTCGTCTACCACGAAGCCGGTGGCGATGGTCAGCGCCATCAACGACAGGTTGTCGAGGCTGTAGCCGGCCAGATACATCACCGCAAAAGTGCCCACCAGCGACACCGGCACGACGATGCTGGGAATCACCGTGGCGCGCCAGTTGCGCAAAAACAGGAAAACCACCATCACCACCAGCGCCACCGAAATCGCCAGCGTGCGCTCGACCTCCCGCAGCGAACCGCGGATGGTCGGCGTGCGGTCCATCACCACGGTCAGGTCGATGGCCGGCGAAATGCTGGCGGAGAGGCGCGGCAGCAGTTCGTTGACCCGATCCACCGTCTCGATGATGTTGGCGCCGGGCTGGCGGTTGATCATCAGCAGCACCGCCGGGCGGCCGTTGGCAACGCCATAGTTGCGGTCGTTCTCGACGCCGTTCCTCACCCGCGCCACGTCGGAGAGGCGCACCGCCGAGCCGTTCTTCCACGACACGATCAGCGGTTTGTAGTCGTCGGCCAGCCGCGCCTGATCGTTGGCGCCCACCTGCCACGCCGTTTCGCCGTCTTCCAGTACGCCCTTGGGCCGGTTGGCGTTGGTGCCGACGATGGCGGAGCGCACGTCGTCCAGGTTGATGCCGTTGGCGGCCAGGCGGTCCGGGTCGAGCTCCACGCGCACCGCCGGCAGCGAGCTGCCGCCAATCGTCACCTGCCCGACCCCGTCCACCTGGGACAGGCGCTGGGCCAGCACCGTGGAGGCGGCGTCGTACATCTGGCCCTGGGACAAGGTGGCCGAGGTGAGCGCCAGAATCATGATCGGCGTATCGGCCGGGTTCACCTTGCGATAGGTCGGATTGCTCGGCAGGCTGGTCGGCAACTGGCTGCGCGCCGCGTTGATCGCCGCCTGCACCTCGCGGGCGGCACCGTCGATACTGCGCGAAAGGTCGAACTGCAGGGTGACGCGGGTCGAGCCGAGGGTGGAATAGGAGGTCAGCTCCGTCACCCCGGCGATCTGCCCGAGAATGCGTTCCAGCGGCCCGGCCACCGTCGCCGCCATCACCTCCGGGCTCGCCCCCGGCAGGTTGGCGGAAACCGAAATCGTCGGATATTCCACCTGCGGCAAGGGCGCCACCGGCAGCAGACGAAAGGCGATCAAACCGGCCAGCGCCACCGCCAAGGTCAGCAGCGTGGTCGCCACCGGGCGGAAGATGAAAATGCGCGAGAGGTTCATGCGGTGGCCCCCATTGTTGCCCCCCGGCAGGCCGGCCCGCTTATCTGTGGGTCGGACTTCAGCCCGACACGCCACGCCATCCCCAAGGACGGATGTCGGACTGAAGTCCGACCCACCGGGAGTGCCTTCGGTTGCCAGGAATTGGCCGGGACGCGCCCCGGCGGGCGCCCAGCTTTCTTGCGTCGCCAAGAAAGCTGGCAAAGAAGGCGACCCGGCCATCCCGGTCGTCCGCTTTCGCGGACGACTTCCCTGCGCGGCTCGCAACAGGCGGTCTGGAACGGGATTTCCGGAATCGCCGAGCCCTTGCTGAGACCGTTGTTGGGATTCAACCCTAGCCGGGCTTCTTGCCCGTTGCCGAGCGCCTCTTGCGCGTTCAACCGCAACGATCGCCGCCGTAAAGGCTCGGCGATCCCGAAGAGCCCGTCTGAGCCGCCGAGCAGCGCAGCAGCAGGCGGGGCTTTCCGGGGTCGCTGTGTGAGCCCGAAGGGCGAGTTCGCGACTCCGGCCGCCTGCTGTGAGCAGCGCAGGGGAGTCGGCCGAAGGCCGACCGGTGAAGCCGGGTCGCCTTTCTTGCTTACTTCTTTGGCGAAGCAAAGAAGTAAGTCGCCCGCCGGGGGCGAACTCCCCGGCCGAACCCTGCTGAAATACGCACAACCGGTCAGATCCACGCACAAAGACCCAGCGCGCAGCAACGGGCCGCGATGTCGGACTGAAGTCCGACCTACAGGGACATCGCCCTCCCTAATGCAGTCCTTCACTCCATCAACGCACCAAACAACTCCACCACCGCTGCTTTTAGCAGCAACGATGCAGCTCTCTCCTCCACTCACGCACCTGATAAGTGCATGAATGCTGCTATTTGCAGCAAAGGCCGAGTTCTTTTCTGCATCGATGCAGTTCCGAACTCCGCGATTGATGCTTTTTGCAGCACCATCGCACAAAAAAGCATCAATCGCGGAGCGCAGAACTGCATCACGCCAGCCCGAAGCTCCGCTCACGCTGCGCCCTCCCCCTTCACCCGCCGCGCGAGGCGGTCGAAGGCCAGGTAGATCACCGGCGTGGTGAATAGCGTCAGCACCTGGCTCACCAGCAGACCGCCGACCAGGGTGATGCCCAGGGGCTGGCGGAGTTCGGAGCCAACGCCGTTGCCCAGCATCAGCGGAAGCGCGCCCAGGAGCGCGGCGAGGGTCGTCATCAGGATCGGTCGGAAGCGCAGCAGGCAGGCCTGGAAGATCGCCTCGCGGGGGCCAAGGCCGCTGCTCCGCTGCTCGTCGAGGGCGAAGTCGATCATCATGATCGCGTTCTTCTTGACGATGCCGATGAGGAGCACGATGCCGATGATGCCCACGATGCCCAGCTCGGTGCGCGCCACCAGCAGGGCCAGCAAGGCGCCCACGCCGGCCGAGGGCAGCGTGGACAGGATGGTCACCGGGTGGATGTAGCTCTCGTAGAGCACGCCCAGCACGATATACATGGTGACCACCGCGGCGAGGATCAGCAGCAGCGTGCTGGTGAGGGACGACTGGAAGGCCAGCGCCGCGCCCTGGAAGTAGGTCTCGATGCTCACCGGCATGCCCAGCCCGGCCTCGGTGGCGCGGATCGCGTCCACCGCGTCGCCGAGCGCGGCGCCCGGGGCGAGGTTGAACGACAGGGTGGCCGCGGGGAACTGCCCCAGGTGATTCACCGCCAGGCTGGCCGGGCGCTCGCTCACCTTGACCACCGACGACAGGGGCACCTGCGCGCCGCCGGTGCCGGCCACGTAGAGCTTGGCGATGGCGTCCGGCGTGCCGCGGAACTCGGGCTTCACCTCCAGCACCACCCGGTACTGGGTGGTCTGGGTGAAGATCGTCGACACCAGCCGCTGGCCGTAGGCGTTGTAGAGGGCGTTGTCGATGGCGGCGGTGCTCACTCCCAGCCGGGCGGCGCTGGCCCGGTCGATCTCGATCCACGCCTGGAGGCCGTTGTCCTGCAGGTCCGAGGCCACGTCGGCGAGCTGGGGCAGGTCGCGCATGCGTTCGAGCAGCTTCGGCACCCATTCGGAGAGCAGCGCGGCGTCCGGCGCCATCATCGAGAACTGGTACTGGGTGCGGCTCACCCGATCCTCGATGGACAGATCCTGCACCGGCTGCATGTAGAGGGTGATGCCGGCGACCTTCTGCAGCTCGGGCTGCAGGCGGCGGATGACCTCGGTGGCGCTGGCGCCGCGCTCGGCGCGGGGCTTGAGGCTGATGAGCAGGCGCCCGCTGTTGAGGGTGGCGTTGGTGCCATCCACGCCGATGAAGGACGACAGGCCGGCCACCGCCGGGTCTTTCAGCACCACCTCGGCCACCGCCTGCTGGCGCTCGGCCATGGCGCCGAAGGAGATCGACTGGTCGGCCTCGGTGATGCCCTGGATCGCGCCGGTGTCCTGCACCGGAAAGAAGCCCTTGGGCACGAAGACGTACAGCAGCACGGTGAGCGCCAGGGTGCCCACCGCGACGATCAAGGTGAGCCCCTGCCGCGCCAGCACCCATTCGAGCATCACCCCGTAGCGGGCGATCACCCGGTCGAAGAAGTCGCCCATCGTCTTGTAGAACCAGCCCTGCTGGCCCTCGGGCACGTGGTGCAGCAGCCGCGCGCACATCATCGGCGTGAGGGTGAGGGAAACCACCGCCGAGATGAGGATGGCGATGGCCATGGTGATGGCGAACTCGCGGAACAGCCGCCCCACCACATCGCCCATGAAGAGCAGCGGGATGAGCACCGCGATCAGCGAGAAGGTGAGCGAGATGATGGTGAAGCCGATCTGCTTTGCGCCCTTCAGCGCGGCCTCCATCGGCGATTCGCCCTCCTCCACGTAGCGGGCGATGTTCTCGATCATCACGATGGCGTCGTCCACCACGAAGCCGGTGGAGATGGTGAGCGCCATCAGGGTGAGGTTGTTGAGGCTGAAGCCGGCGAGGTACATCACCCCGAAGGTGCCGAGGATGGACAGGGGCACCGCCACGCTGGGGATGATGGTGGCCGGCACGCTGCGCAGGAACAGGAAGATCACCATCACCACCAGCGCCACCGCCAGCACCAGCTCGATCTGCACGTCGCGCACCGAGGCGCGGATGGTGGTGGTGCGGTCGTTGATGACCCGCACGTCCAGCGATGCGGGCAGGCTGGCGGTCATCTGCGGGAGCAGCGCCGTGACCTTGTCGGCCACCTCGATCACGTTGGCGCCGGGCTGGCGCTGCACGTTGATGATCACCGCGTCCTGGCGGTCGGCCCAGGCGGCGAGGCGCAGGTTCTCGGCGCCATCGACGAGGGTGGCCACGTCGGAAAGGCGGATCGGGTTGCCGTTTTTGTAGGCGACGATCAGCTTCGCGTATTCATCCGCCGAGCGCAGCTGGTCGTTGGCGTCGATGGTCGAGGCGCGCTGGGGGCCGTCGAAGCTGCCCTTGGCCTGGGTGACGTTGGCGTTGGCGATGGCCGTGCGGATGTCCTCCAGCCCCAGCCCGTAGGCAGCGGCAGCGGTCGGATTGACCTGCACCCGCACCGCCGGGCGGCGCCCGCCGGCGATGCTCACCAGGCCCACGCCGGGCACCTGGGCGATCTTCTGAGCGAGGCGGCTCTCCACCAGATCATGGATGCGGGTGATCGGCAGGCTGGGCGAACTCACCGCCAGGGTGAGGATGGGCGCGTCGGCCGGATTGACCTTGCTATAGGTGGGCGGCGCGGGCAGATCGGTGGGCAGCAGGTTCGAGGCCGCGTTGATCGCCGCCTGTACCTGCTGCTCGGCCACGTCCAGCCCCATCGACAGGGTGAAGCGCAGGGTGATGACCGACGCCCCGCCCGAGCTGCTGGACGACATCTCGTCCAGCCCCGGCATCTGCCCAAACTGGCGTTCCAGCGGCGCGGTGATGGCCGAGGTCATCACATCCGGGCTGGCGCCGGGGTACAGCGTCTTGACCTGGATGGTGGGGTAATCCACCTCGGGCAGCGCCGAGATCGGCAGCAGCCGGTAGGCCACCAGGCCCGCCAGCAGGATCGCCACCATCAGCAGCGACGTGGCCACCGGGCGCAGGATGAAGAGACGGGAGGGGTTCATGTCTCGCGCCCCCGCTCAGCGCCGTCACACCGAAAAACATCAAGGCCTGGTAGGTCGGACTTCAGTCCGATAAACCCTGCCTGACCAACCCGTGCTGTCGGACTGAAGTCCGACCTACAGGACGGGGACGGGCGACGGAGGCCGCCCTGGCAGGCCATCGGGCGCAGGATGAAGAAGCGGGAGGGGTTCATGCCGCGCGCCTCCACATGGCGTCATCACACCGAAAAACATCAAGGACCTGTAGGTCGGACTTCAGTCCGACAAACCCTGCCCGATCAACCCGTGATGTCGGACTGAAGTCCGACCTACAGGACGGGGACGGGCGACGGAGGCCGCCCGGGCAGACCAGCGCCGCGTCGATATGGCTGACCATCCGCTCAATGCCCCGGCCGGCCGCCGCCAGCACCACGCTTCTTCTCGCGGCCCGGCGCATCCACCGCCTTCGGGTCGATGGCCTCCACCATTGCGCCGTCCTTCAGCTTGTCGAGGCCATCCACCACCACCTTGTCGCCGGCAGCGAGGCCATCTTCAACCACCGCCACGCCGGCATCCGTGGCGCCAAGCTTCACCGGCACCGCAGCGACCTTGCCGCCTTCGCCCAGGCGATACACGAAGCGCCCCTTGGCCCCCTGCTGGAGCGCCGCGGTGGGCACCGCCACCACGCCGCTGAGCGTGTCGAGCAGCAGCCGGACATTGACGAACTGGTTGGGGAACAGGCTGCCGTCCTTGTTGGCGAACTCGGCCTTCAGCTTGACGGTGCCGGTGGTGGTGTCGATGAGGCTATCCACCGCCAGCAGTTTGCCGTCGGCCAGGCGCTGTTTCATGTCCCGGTCCCAGGCCTCGACACCCAGCCCGGCGCCGGACTTCACCCGCGCCATGATGGCCGGCAGGCGGTCTTCCGGCACCGCAAAGACGGCGGTGATCGGGGTGACCTGGGCGATGGTGACAAGGCCGTTGGTGTCGGAGGCCTTGACCATGTTGCCCGGATCAACGGTGCGCAGGCCCGCGCGGCCGGCAATCGGCGCCTTGATGGTGGTGTAGGAGAGCTGCAGCTCGGCGCTCTTCACCGCGGCTTCATCGGCCTGCACGGTGCCCTGGTACTGGCGCACCAGCGCCTCCTGGGTATCCACCTGCTGTTTGGCGATGGAATCCTGGGCCAGCAGGCCGCGGTAGCGGTCGAGGTCGATCTTGGCGTTCTTCAGCAATGCGGCGTCCCGGGCGAGGGTGCCGCGGGCCTGCTCCAGCGCGGCCTTGAAGGGCTCCGGGTCGATCAGGGCGAGCACCTCGCCGGCCTTCACCGGCTGGCCTTCGGTAAATTTGACCGCCAGCAGCGGGCCATCCACCCGCGCCCGCACCACCACCTGGTTGCGCGGCACCACGCAGCCCAGGGCCGGCACCACCACGCGCACGTCGCGGGTGGTGATGGTCTCCAGCGTCACCGGGATCGGCCTGTCACCGCGCCCGCCGGGGCCCCCACGACGTGCTTCCGAAGGCTTGCCGCCGCCCTCCCCTTCGGGCGCGGGGCGGTGGGTGGCATACCACCCGCCGGCAGCGATCACGGCCAGCCCCACGAGGTAGGGCCAGATCCGACGTTTCCGGGGGGGCGATACGGATGACGAAGAAGGAGACGAAGCGTTTGAAGGGCTGGACATGGAGACTTTTTCCGGAACGCGCCCGGCCAACTGTAAACCGCCGGGAAGACCCGGCAGGGGCCGGGCAATAGCAGCAGGCAATGCTACACGATGCGACTGTTAAAGCACGTCAAGGCGGGCGTGGGTAGTGGGTAGTGGGTAGTGGGTAGTGGGTAGTGGGTAGTGGGTAGTGGGTAGTGGGAGACTGTCATTGTTTGGCGGGGGTTCCGGGGGTGGCGCTTGAAAGCGGGCGCTGGCGCGCTACCATTGGGCTGAATGGCTCTCGCCGGCGCCGCTTCGCGCGTGGTGGGCCCTTCGCTCAGGAGATCACCATGAAAACCTTCAAGCACAGCCTTGCGCTGGCCGCAGCCAGCCTGTTGATGAGCAGCATCGCCTGGGCCCAGCCCGGACCGGGAATGGGCGGTGGGATGGGTGGCGGGATGGGCGGCGGAATGGGCCCGGGCGCCGGCCCGGCCAATCGCCCCTGCGCTGCCGCCGGGCAGGCCCAGGGCTCGCCCCAGTGCAACTGGCGAGCCAACCGTCGCAACACCCCGGGGATGGCGCTGATGACGCCCGAGGAGCGCAGCGCCCACCGGGATCGCATGCGCGGCATGCAGTCCCGCGAGGAATGCCTCGCCTACGTCGCCGAACACCACGCCCAGATGATGGAACGGGCCAAGGCCAAGGGCCAGACCCTGCCCGAACCGCGCAACCGGATGTGCGAGCGCCTTCCGTCCGCCCGCTGACTTCGCCCACCCCGCCCGTACGCCGTTGACCACAAACACCTTCGACCACGCCCGGGCGGCCTTCCTCGCCGCCGGGCAGACCCTGCGCAACGAGCGTCGGGATTTTCCCGAATGGCACCTGGGCCGCCCGCACTACGCCCTGTGGGCGGTGGACGTGGACCTGCCCGACGTGCGCCAGGCCGTGGCCGGGGCCGAGGCCCATCTGGACGGGCTGCTCCTCGACGGCTACCGCCGCCAGCCCCACATCACCCTGGCCCTGTGCGGCTTTCCGACGGCTGAACCGCAGCGCCCGGACGACTACAGCCCCGATCAACTGGCTACCCAAGTCGCCGCGCTGGCGGTCGCTGCACCGGCGCCCTTCACGCTGACCGTCGGCGCGCTGGCGAGCTTCAGCTCGGCGCCCTTCCTGTCGGTAGCCGACCCCGCCGGCGGCATCCGCCACCTGCGCCGCGCCCTGGCCGGCGACCAGGACGAGCCCGGCGGCCCCTACACGCCCCACGTCACCGTCGGCCTCTACGCCGGCACCTGGCCCACCGCCCGCATCCAGCCGCGGCTCGACGCCTTTGCCGCCCCCGCTCTGCCCTGCCGTGTCGAGCGCATCAGCCTGATGCACTACGCGGCGCCCGAGATCGGCGGCGCGCTGACCACCCTGGCGAGTTTCGACCTCGCCCGGCGCCGGCTCGACTGGCACCATCGCCCCACCGGCTGGCCCGACACCGACTGAAATCTGACGGCGCGCTGTAAGAATCCGACGCGTGCTCCGACCAATCCGACATGCACGCCCGCATGTCACCCGGAGCCCGCCATGAACCGCCTCACCCGCATCCCCCGCGTCGTTACCGCCCTCGCCTGCCTGCTGGCGCCGATCGCCGCCCAAGCGCTGGAAATCCAGCCCTACTCGGCCGACGCCCTCGCCGCCGCCCAATCGGCCGGCAAGCCGGTGGCCGTGCATTTCCACGCCCCGTGGTGCCCTACCTGTCGCGCCCAGGCCAAGGTCTTCGACGGCCTCAAGCCGGACGCGAGCCTGCCTCTGCCGCTGCTGGTGGCCGACTACGACAGCGAGCGCGCCCTCCGGCAGAAGCTCGGCGTGCGCACCCAATCCACCTTGATCGTGTGGCGCGGTGCGAAGGAAACGGCAAGGCTGGCCGGCGAGACCGATGCCGACCGCCTGCGCGCCGCCCTGCGCTCGGCCGTCTCCCCGGCCCAGTGAGGGCGCGATCATGGACGCCGCCCTCTCCCTGCCCCAGCTCGGGCTCAGCCTCCTCGCCGGCAGCCTGACGACCCTCTCGCCCTGCGTCTTTCCGGTGCTGCCTCTGGTGGTTGGCGGCGCGATGCAGGCCAACCGGCTGGCGCCGCTGGCGATGGGGGCCGGCATTGCCGCATCGTTTGCCGCGATCGGCCTCGTGGTCGGCGCCCTGGGCCCGGCGCTGGGCATTGATCCCGACAGCGTGCGGACCTTTGGCGCCGTGCTGCTGATCGCCTTTGCGCTGGTGATGCTGGTGCCGCCCCTGGGCGCACGCTTCAGCCAGCTGCTGTTGCCCGTGGCCTCGTCGGCCAATGCGGCATCGAGCCGGCTCGACGGCGGCTCCCTCGGCGGCGCGCTGCTGCTGGGCGGGGTGCTCGGGCTGGTGTGGAGCCCCTGCTCCGGGCCGCTGCTGGCTTCGGCGCTGACACTGGTAGCGAGCGAAGGTGGCGCCGGCCGCGGGGCGCTGATCCTCGGTGTGTTCGGCCTTGGCGCGGCCACGCCGCTGGTGGCGGTGGCCTACGCGTCCCGGGCCAGCCTCGCCCGCACCCGGGGCTGGGTGCTCGCCCGGGGCGACGGCATGAAGAAGGCATTCGGCCTGCTGATCGGCCTGGCCGGCATCGCCATCCTCACCGGTGCCGACAAATGGCTGGAAGCTCGGGTGATCGACGTGTTGCCGGAAGGCTGGCTGCGCCTCACCACGCTGTTCTGAGGAGCGCCGGGTCGCGCCTGCAGGCGGGGCTGGCCTACAATGGTCGATTCCCGCAACGCCAGAGAATCAGGACTTCGCGATGACCCGAATCGCCCGCCGCATGGCCGACATCCAGCCCTTCCACGTGATGGAGATCCTCAAGCGCGCCCACGCCCTGGCCGCCGAAGGCCGCGACATCATCCACCTGGAGGTCGGCGAGCCGGACTTCCCCAGCCCGGCCCCGATCGTCGAGGCCGGCCGCCGCTTTCTCACCAGCGGCCACGTGCATTACACGCCGGCCCTGGGCCTCACCGCGCTGCGCGAGGCCATCGCCCGCTTCTACCACGACCGCTTCGGGGCCGACGTGGCGCCCGAGCGCATCATCGTCACCCCCGGCGCGTCCGGCGCGCTGATGCTGGCCCTGGGCGTGCTCACCGATCCGGGCGACGAATGGCTGCTGCCCGATCCGGGCTATCCGTCCAACCGGCATCTGGTGCGCAGCTTTGAAGGCAAGCCGGTGGCCCTGCCGGTGGATGCGACCACCCGCTTCCAGCCCACGCCGGCCCACGTCGCTGCCGCCTGGACGCCCAACACCCGCGGGCTGATGGTGGCCTCCCCGGCCAACCCCACCGGCACACTGCTGGATCTGGACGAGATCGTGGCCCTGCGCGACACCGTGGCGGCCCGCGGTGGCGTGCTGATCGTGGACGAGATCTATCAGGGCCTGAACTACGGCGTCGAGGCGAGCACCGCCCTCAGCCGGGCTGATGACGTGTTCGTGGTGAACAGCTTTTCGAAGTATTTCGGGATGACCGGCTGGCGGCTTGGCTGGATGGTGGTGCCCGAAGGCTACGTGCGGGACATCGAGAAACTCGCCCAGCACTTCTTCATCTCGCCGTCGACCCCAGCCCAGCATGCGGCACTGGCGGCCTTCGAGCCGGGCACGCTGGAGATCCTGGAAGCCCGTCGCCACGCCTTTGCCGACCGCCGCAATGCGCTGTTGCCTGCGCTTCGCGACATCGGCTTCCGCTTTGCGACGGAGCCCCAGGGTGCCTTCTATCTCTACGCCGACATCTCGGACATCGCCGCCAGCAGCGAGGAACTCGCCCAGCGGCTCATCGAGGAAGCCGGCGTGGCCACCACCCCGGGCATCGACTTTGGGGACAACGCGCCAGAGCGTCACCTGCGCATTGCCTACACCACCGACGAAGCCCGGCTGGTAGAAGCCGCCGAACGCATCCGCCGCGTGCTGTAGGCAGCGGCGGGCACATCACCCCTCCGGCGCCTGTTGCGGGGGCGCGGAGGGGGATCGGCAGAAAGGAAGAGACACGCGCCTGCCTGACGGCAGGCTGCAAAACAACGGATCAGACGCCGAAGAACTTGCCGCCACGGGCGGCCTGGCTCAGGGCGGCCTTCACCGCCATCACCTTGTTGGCGTAGGGCGCGGTGGGATCGCTGGATCCGTTGTACTGCTGGAGGGCCCGCTCAACCGAGCCCGTGCTCTGGATGTACTCCTTGAGCACCAGGGCGCCGACGCGGATGTTGGTATCCGGATCGAACATCGCGCCCTTGTCGGACTTGACGTCGATCTTGTCCGGATGCCACTTGGGGATGACCTGCATCAGGCCCTGAGCCCCCATCGGGCTTTCGGCAAAGGGGTTGAACCGCGACTCGATGGCCATCACGGCCACCAGCAGCAGCGGGTCGACGCCGACACTGCGGCCGGTCTGCTGGGCCGAGGCCAGCAGCGGCTCGACTGCAACCGCGGAGACCTGGTAGCGCTTGGCGATGTAGGTCTTGACGCGCTGCAGGTCGGGGCTGAGCTTGGTCGACGTGGCGTCAGCGACTTCCACGACTTCCGGCTCGATCTCTTCGACGGCGGCGGAGGTGGCAGGACCACCGGTGAAGCTGCCGAGCGAAAGACCCTGAACGCCATGATTGGCGATCCGCGAAGCGACAAAAAGAGTGACGATAAGGCCAGCGACGAGCAAACCGCCGTGGGCGAAGTGAAGCATGAATGAAGCCGCGTGACGTGCGTACTTCGTGATACGAGTTGCGAACATGGGCTCTCCTTTCTGTGGCCACAGTCAGGCAAGCGCGCACGAAAGATCGCCCCTGAAAAAACGGGAAGCGATGCTCCGCTTGTATCACCCGACAGCCCTCGAAAAGCAGGGCCGGGTTCAACTCGTCAGCCAAAAATACCGGCCGACGGCACTCGAAAGACTAGGTCGCCAGGGGTTGATCCAAACACGCTGGTGCAACCAGGCAGCGTGCCAAAAATGACGCTGAAACCAGACCAGGGTTCTGGCCAGTGACCGGCTTGGGATGCCCGGCCATGCGGCGGTTTCTGCGCCGACGTTTTACAAAAAACGACTCAAAAAAATGTGTGCTGCATTGCACACAAAACGCATTGTATTGATTCGACTGGTTTTTGTCAATCCGGGGGCTTTCACGGCGCCGCCAAGGACATTCCGTAAGCATCATCCGGAAGGCAGTGCCGGCGCGGCTCTGGACGGCCCTGCCGGGGCAAAGCCAGTCGCCGGGCGGGTTTCGCGAAGCGTCCCGAAACCGTCAGTCAGGGCGCGCAGCGACTGGAAACGGCCAGCGCATCGACGCCTCGTCGTCGGCGTCGACCGCCCCTTCGGGCTCGATCCGGGCAACGAGATCCGGACGCCCCCGCGCGGCCAGTTCGCGGCGCAGACGCCCCCACGAAAACCACGAACCGGGGTCTGTCTTGCGGCCCGGCGCGATGTCCGAATGGCCGGTCACGCCTTCCACGGGAAAACGCCCGCACAGATCGGCCAGCAGATCGGCGAGCACCTCGTACTGCACCGGCTCGAAGGGCAGCGTGTCGCAGCCCTCCAGCTCGATACCCACCGAGAAATCGTTGCAGCGTTCCCGCCCCCGCCAGCTGGACACGCCGGCATGCCAGGCGCGCAGTTCGGGCGGCACGAATTCGATCAGCTCACCGGTGCGACGGATTAAGTAATGGGCCGACACCCGCAGGTGGTGAATGCCCGAGTAGTAAGGGTGCTCCGCAGGGTCGAGGCAGTTGGTGAATAGCTGCTCGACCCCGCTGCCACCGAAGCGGTCGGGAGGCAGACTGATGGCGTGGATGACGACCAGCGACACGGCCTCGCCAGGGGCGCGGGCGTCATGGTTCGGAGATGGGATCTTGCGTGGATTCATGGGGCCGGGCTCCCGTCCCTGGCAAAGCCCGTGAGCTTGCCACCATCGAGCACATAGCGCACGCGCTGTTCGCGGATCGGGCCGGCAAGGGATTCGGGCAGCGCGGCGCCCGGCACCCGCACGCCGGCAAGATCAAGCAGGGTGGCGCCGACCATCTCCTGCCCGATGTAGCGCTCGCGGTTGGCGATGAGCATCTGCCACGGCCCGGGGCTGTGCAGCCGCTCGGCCCAGAAGAGCGTCGCGGGCTGGGTGTCGAAGTGGGTCACGCTGCCGCAGTGCTGGTAGCGCATCCGGGCGTCGTCGTAGAGGTTCTCCCCGTGGTCGGAGGCGTAGGCGAGCACGACCTCGCCTTGCTGGCTGCGCAGGGTTTCGATCACTTGCGAGAGGATCCAGTCGGTGTAGCGCAGGCTGTTGTCGTAGCGGGCAGAGCGCTCACTCTCCGGCGAGCCGTCGCCGCGGTAGAGGGCAAAATCGGCCGGGTAGCGCTGCTCGTACTCGAAGTGGCTGCCGATGAGTTGCAGCACAATGAACTTGCGGGCCTTTGGCACCATCAGCAGGCGCCGCAGCTCGGGCAGCAGCGCGTCGTCCCGCAGGGGCGAATCCGGATTGAGGTAGCGCAGGTTGCGGGCGAGGTCGGCGCGGATGCCGATGGACTCGGCCAGCACCGGCTCGTGCATCGACAAGAAGGCGGTGAAGAAGCCGGCGGCGCCGAAGTAATCGAACAGGGTCGGCACCGCCTCGTCGGGCCGGCGTCGGGCGATACCGGCGGCGTCAGCCATGGTCAGCAGGGCCGGCACCGCATGGAGCGTGCAGTCGGATACCGAGCGCACATGGGGAAAGCTCACCACGCCCGGCAAACTGCCCAGGATGGGCGTCGTGTCCCGCGCGTAGCCGTTGAGGCCGAGGCGATCCGCCCGTGCCGACTCGCCGATCACCAGCACATAGGTCTGGGCGAGCTCGCGGGCCGCGGCGTCGACAGTCACGCTGACCGGTTCGATTTCCGCCAGCGTCGGCTGCGGCGAGGCCAGCAATGCCACCGGTTGGATGAGAGACACCGGATAGGTGCGCAGCAGGAGCTCGGGCGTGGCCCAGGGAGCCAGGGGCAGCCCGCTACGCAGAAAACTGTCGTGGACGAGCCCCGACGCCAGATAGAGTAGCCCGGCGAGCAGCCCTGCCTGCCGCCACTGACGGCTCACCCGCCACGGGCGACGGGCCCTCAGCGCCACGAGCACCAGCACCTCCAGGATGAACACCGCCCAGGTGGTCCACTGCCCGGCCACGTCGCGCAGGAACTCGACCGCGCTGCGGGCATCGCTCATGCGCAGGGTGAGCATCAGTTCGTCGCCCGGCACCACGCCAAAACGCAGCCCGTACCACGCCACCGACGGCGCCAGCAGCAGGCACACCACAGCCAGCGCACGACCGAGCCCGCGCAGCCACGGCAGGCCGGCGGCAATCAACACCAGCGCCAGCAGCACGCCCACGGACGCAGCCCGGTGGGCCCAGGTCTGGGGCAACGCCAACACGGGCAGCAGCAGCACTCCGAGCAGCAGCACGTCTGCCCAGCGCGCCGGGGGAGATGAATGCTGGAATTCCGGGTATCCGGCAGCCAAGGAAGAATCTCCGGATCAGGGGCATCGGCTCATGCCGGCGCCCGAAAAGCTCTGCGGGAAGTCTGAAAGACGGATGCAGCACGCAAAAACAAAGCCCGGAAGGCTTACGCGTTCCGGGCTTGCTCCGTCAGGCCACCGCAAACGGTGGCCTGAGGATTTCAGGACAATCAGCAGATCGCCGGGGTGGCGGTGGAGCAAGAGCTGGTCGTCGTGTCCTTAACCCAAAGAATCTTTGTGGTATCAGTGAGATCCGGCTTATAAACAATAGTCTCACCGTTCAAACCATCGGTTTTAGTGGCAATTGCGGTGATCACACCATCAGCGACATCCACACTGGCAACGTGTCCGGAGGTCGCAGTTTTTGCGGGAATCGACCAGCCATCACCAGACTTGTTAGCCGAACACCCAGTCGCCGAATTGTTGTTGTTCTGGATGCACAATTCGACAGCGCTCTTAAAGGCGCCGGTGGCGGAGATCACTTCAGTGAAGCGGGCCTTGCGCTGGAACTGCTGGTACTGGGGAACCGCGATCGCAGCCAGGATGCCGATGATGGCCACGACGATCATGAGTTCGATAAGAGTGAAACCGCCTTGCTTTTTCATGTGCGTATCTCCAAGAGATTATAGGTATTTCGAAGCGGGCCAGAGACCCGACTGCACTCTTATAGGCAAGGCCCATGCCAAAAAAAGATGGACCCAACCGATTCCATATAAATCAAGGACGTGATGACCACATCGCACTCCCCATCCGCCCCACCGGCCAGAACAGACAGCGCCAATAGTGACAATTCTCGTCACTCCGCTGCCGTAATGCGTCAGCCATAATCCCGGCGACACGCCCTGAGCGGAACGATTGGGCGTCGGCAACGGTCTTTCCCGTGAGGCACCACCTTTCCCCCCACGGAGCCCCCCCATGGACGACGTTGCCGACACGAACAGCCGCAGCACGACCGCCACTATCATCTGGATACACCGCTGGAGCCCCAGGCTGCTGTCGTTCCGGCTGACCCGTGAGCCCGGTTTTCGCTTCGTGCCGGGGCAGTTTGCGCGGCTCGGTCTATATAAGGAGAACGGTGCGCCGGTGTGGCGGGCCTATTCGATGACCTCCGCCACCTGGGACGAGCACCTGGAGTTCTACTCCATCGTGGTGCCGGACGGCGCCTTCACGTCTCAGCTCGAAAAGCTGGGCGTGGGTGACAGCGTGATGATCGAGCGGGCGGCCAACGGTTTCTTCACCACCAACCGCTTTGCAGACGGTCGCGACCTGTGGATGCTTGGCACCGGCACCGGCCTCGCGCCCTATCTATCGATACTGCAGGACGAGACCACCTGGCAGCGCTTCGAGCGCCTGATCCTCGTCCACTGCGCCCGTGTGGCCGAAGACCTCGCCTATCAGGACGAGATCGCCGCGCTGCGCCAGCACCCCCTGTGGGCCGAGCACGGCCACAAGCTCGTTTATCAGCCGGTCGTCACCCGCGAGTCGGCGCCCGGCGCCCTTCATGCGCGTATCCCGGATCTGATCCGCAGCGGCCAGCTCGAAGCCGCCGTTGGCCTTCCCTTCACCGATGCCGACTCCCGCTTCATGATCTGCGGCAGCCCCGACATGGTGCGCGACACTCACAAGGCCCTGATGGAACGGGGTTTTCGTCTCAGCCGGCTGGCCGCCCCCGGCCACATCGCGGTCGAGAACGCCTGGTAAACGCACGGTTTCGGGGTTCAATGCACCACGCTTGCGCCTGATTTTGGTGCAGACGGACGTAAAGCGCACGGTTTAAGTGCGACAACTTCGTGCAAGCTTCATGTCAAGCTTATGAATTGATTGAAATTTTTGATAAATCAAAACTGGCACAGCACCTGCTTGGTGCTCCGCTTCGATTTTGGAGCCCAAAATGGAGCAATCAAGCAACGCCAGTAATGTTCTCTTCGTGCTGCTCGGCGCCATCATGGTGCTGGCGATGCACGCAGGTTTCGCTTTCCTCGAGGTCGGCACCGTCCGCAAGAAGAACCAGGTCAACGCGCTGGTCAAGATCCTGACCGACTTCTGCGTGTCGGCCATCGCCTACTTCTTCATCGGCTACACCGTGGCCTACGGGGTCAATTTCTTCTCCGGTGCCGAAGTGCTGGCCCAGAAGAGCGGCTACGAGATGGTGAAGTTCTTCTTCCTGCTCACCTTCGCGGCGGCCATCCCGGCGATCATCTCCGGCGGCATCGCCGAGCGGGCCAAGTTCCACCCCCAGAGCATCGCCACCTTCCTGCTGGTCGGCTTTGTGTATCCCTTCTTTGAAGGCATCGCCTGGAACGACAACTTCGGCATCCAGCCCTGGCTCGAAGCCGCCACTGGCGCCAAGTTCCACGACTTCGCCGGCTCGGTGGTGGTGCATGCCGTGGGTGGCTGGATCGCCCTGCCCGCCGTGCTGCTGCTGGGCGCCCGCCGCGGCCGCTACACCAAGGATGGCAACGTGGCGGCCCACCCGCCTTCCAACATCCCCTTCCTGGCCCTCGGCGCGTGGATCCTCACCGTCGGCTGGTTCGGCTTCAACGTGATGTCCGCCCAGACCCTCGACAAGGTGAGCGGCCTCGTCGCCCTCAACTCGCTGATGGCGATGGTCGGTGGCACCCTGGCGGCGATGGTGCTGGGCAAGAACGACCCGGGCTTCATCCACAACGGCCCCCTGGCCGGCCTGGTCGCCGTATGTGCCGGTTCCGACCTGATGCACCCGATCGGCGCGCTGGCCACCGGGACCGTCGCCGGCGTGCTGTTCGTGCAGCTCTTCACCGTCACCCAGAACCGCTGGAAGATCGACGACGTGCTCGGCGTGTGGCCGCTGCACGGCCTGTGCGGCGCCTGGGGCGGCATTGCCGCGGGCATCTTCGGCACCACGGCGCTGGGTGGCCTTGGTGGGGTAAGCGTCGTGGCCCAGGTAGCCGGCACCCTGGCCGGCATTGTCATCGCGCTGGCGGGCGGCACCATCGTGTATGGCACGCTGAAGACCCTCATCGGCATCCGCCTCGATCCGGAAGAGGAATTCGAAGGCGCCGACCTGACGATCCACAAGATCACCGCCACGCCGGACCGGGAAACCCACTGGTAAGCCCGCGCTGCAGCGATCCTCCCCAGCAAGGCCCGGTTTCGACCGGGCCTTGTGCATTTCAGGGCCGGTTTTCCGGGCGCAACCCAGCCGTCACCACGCCCGCATGCTCACGCCCGACATCGCCCAATCGAAATGAGTATGAGAATACTAATCGATTACGCTTCAGGCAGGCGCCAAAAGCGGCCATCCGTCACACCCTCGTGCATCCGAAACGCAGGCCAGCTCAAGATTTCCGCCGAGCGGCCGTAGCAGGATCACCTATTACTTTAGTAATAAATCGAGGACGCCCATCGACGGCGTGGGGGAGCACGATGAAATCGATCAACCGGATGTCCCTGAGTCACCAGTTCGTGGGTGCATCCATTCTGCTGGGCGGGCTGGTCATACTCGGACTGGCGCTGTTTGTCTCGTCCTACACCTACCGCCTTGGCCTGGAGCACGCCGAGCGGGAGGTGAAGGGCCACATCCACGGCCTGCGCCAGCTGGTGGACACCACCCACGAGATCAGCGTGGGCCTGACCGACAAGGTGTCGGCGATCTTTCTGTCCCACTTTCCCGAACCCTTCGTGCTCCGCCCCGACCGCACGGTCATGGTGGGCACGGCGGAAACGCCGAACCTCGAATACCAGGGCAAGCCGGTCAATCTCGACTTCACCAGCGTCGACGCGTTCGCGCGCAGCTCGGGCGGCGTTGCGACGGTGTTCGTGCGCAAGGGCGACGACTTCGTGCGGGTGAGCACCTCGCTCAAGACTGACGCCGGCGAGCGGGCCGTGGGCACCGCGCTCGCCGCCGACCATCCCGCCACGGCCAAGCTCATCGCCGGGGAAACCTATCTGGGCGTCGCCAAGCTCTTCGGCCGCCAGTACATGACCAAGTACACCCCCGCCCGCGACAAGGACGGCAAGGTGGTGGGCGCGCTTTTCGTCGGTTTCGACCTCACCGGCGCCTTCGGCAGCCTCAAGACGGCGCTGGAGAGCCTCAAGTTCGGCAATAGTGGTTACGCCTTCCTGGTGCGCTCCAAGGGCAACGAGAAGGGCTTGATGATTTTCCATCCGGTACTGGCGGGCAAGAACGCCGCCGAGATCCGCGACGCCGAAGGCGGCCAACCGCTTGAACGAATGCTGACGGGCAGCGGCGGCAGCATCACCTATCCCTGGAAGGATCGGGACGGCGCATCCCGGACCAAGATCGCCTACTACGAGCACACCGACAGCCTGGGTGGCCTGGTGGTGGCTGGCGGCGGTTACATGGAGGATTTCACCGCCGAGAGCACGGCCCTGCGCAACATCATCCTGATCGCCGCGTCGGTGGCGGCGCTGGTGCTGTCGTTGCTGCTCTACACCTTCATCACCCACCAGATGCGGCCGGTGAAGGCCATCGTCGAGGTGCTCGGGCGCATCGGTGCGGGCGATCTGCAGGCGCGCATCCGCCGCGAGCCCCACGAGGAAGGCACCCGCAACGAGCTGCACATCATCGCCAACAACATCGACGCCACCGCCCAGAACGTCGGCGCACTGATCGCCGAGCTGCGCCAGCAGGCCACCGAGATCGAGGACACCGCGGCCACCCTCTCCCGCACCTCGGAAGCCCTGGCCGGCGCCGCGGCCACCCAGAACGACGCCTCCCACGCGATGGCCAACGGCGTGGGCGAGATGGCCGCCAGCATCAACCAGGTGAGCGACAACGCCCGCAGCGCCGACGCCCATACCCGCGAGACCCGCCAACAGGCGGCCCGCGGCCAGGAAGCCACCCGCGACGTGATCGCCCAGATGGCGAGCATCGAGCAGGCCGTCTCGGCCGCCGCCGAGCGCATCCAGCACCTGGGCGAAGCGTCGGAGCACATCTCGACCGTGGTGAGCGTGATCCGCGAGGTGGCCGATCAGACCAATCTGCTGGCTCTCAACGCCGCCATCGAAGCCGCCCGCGCCGGCGAACAGGGCCGCGGCTTTGCGGTGGTGGCCGACGAGGTGCGCAAGCTGGCCGAACGCACCGCGGCCTCCACCCAGGAGATCGCCCGGGTCGTCGAATCCATCCAGACCGGAACCAGTGACGCGATCCAGGGCATGGCCTCCGCGCGCCAGCAGGTGGCAACGGGGGTGGAAAAAGTGGAAGCCTCCGGCCGCACCATGAGCGTGATCGAAGCTGGCGCCGAAGAGGTGGCCACCATCGCCGCCGAGATGTCGGACAGCCTGCGCCAGCAGGCCGCAGCCAGCAGCGGCATCGGCGAGGAGGTGGCGCGGATCAGCCAGATCTCCGGCCAGAACGACGCCTCGGCCCGGGAAGCGCTCGGCGCGGCGAGCACCCTCGCCCGCCTCTCGCGGCGCATGTCGGAGGCGGTGGACCGCTTCCGGGTCGAGCACTGAGGCAGCACAAACAAAAACGGCCCGGCGGAACCCGGGCCGGCCCGCCCCAGGGCAGCCCTTTTTCTTCGGCACGGCAGCCAAGGATCACCGGCCCCCACCGCGCCCTCCCCGCCTCCCGCGCGCCGCCTCCAGCCGCGACGCCCAACAAACTCGCATCCCGAAGCCGGAGAGACGTGACGCAATCATCCAGCTGCGCCTCGCAATCGCAGAGTGACGCCACTGGAACGCCAAGAGGCCTGACCAAACGCCTGGGCAAGACAGCCACCGCTAGGCACGGAACGTCCCGAAACCCAAGCCAGGCAAGAGGTTCGGGACGTAACGCCCAGCGCCCATCATGGCAAGCAGGTCATAGGCACGCCCCCGACCGCCATACCCGCTTGGTCGGCAAGCCCTGCTCGACACCACACCGCGCCGCGAGGATCACCGGCAATCCCACACAACCATCGTGAAAGACATCCAGGTCGCCACGGATTTCACCAAGCACGCCAGGCAACCGCCGCTCGACATTGAGCGTTCCCCCCACGACATTGGGCAACCGCTGCTCGACATCGAGCGATCAACCCACGACATCGGGCAACCCTCCCACGACATCGAGCAACAATTGCGGGATGTCACGCATTCATTGCCCGACATCATGCAACGCAAGCCCGACACCCGTGAGCCCCTGCCGGACATCGGGCGGACGCTGCTCGATGTCCGGCAAACCTCGCCCGACATCCGGCGAAGTTTGCACGGCATCGAGCAACAATTGCGGGATGTCGTGGAACAGCTGCCCGATGTCGAGCGACGATTACCCAATACAGCCACCGGAGACATCCAGGCAACCCGACCCTGCAGGCGTGCCCACGTCCGGCACCCGGCTGGCCTTAGTCGAGAAGACTCGTGAATGCGACTTCGTGGAAGGGGTGATACAACAGATCAGGGGGCGCTGGGCTGCTCATCGGCCAATGCGGCCAGTGGGGTACTGCGCCACCAATGGCTGCAATGGGTAGGTCAGCAGTCGTACACTTGAAGCCGGCTCGAATGGCTGCTTTCGACTAACCTCAATGAGTGCTGCGTGCCCACAACAGCCGTTCGGTGGTCTCAGCCCAACGACCGCAGTGCAGCGAAAGCGGAAGTCACGACTCCGCACCGGCTCGTTCGCTGCATTCGATCACGATGCAGCTCGCCTCGGGCGAATTCTTGGTGATTAAGCAGTTATCCGTGAGAACAGCATCCTCGACCCGGCGGACGGCAGGCGCCGATTGATAGTTAGGCGCTTAGCAGGCAAACGCGCCAAAGGCTGCCTGGAGAACGTCGATGCACTAGAATACCCATTCAAGGTAAGACTGCTTTCGGTGACAATGCCTTATGAAGTCCAGATTCGGCCCAAACGGGGTACATCTTTTCGATCGACTTTCAGGTCTGAATGTCCTGCTGGAAGAGTTGCGCCCTGAAGAGGCGGTTTGGTCGACGTCTCCCCGCCAGATATCCATTGCACTGACCAATGTTTGCGACCTTCACTGCACGTACTGCTACGCGCCAAAGCACAAGTCGTCGCTGCGTACTGACCAGGTGCTCGGCTGGTTGAAGGAACTAGATACAGAGGGTTGCCTCGGCGTCGGATTGGGCGGCGGCGAACCCACGCTGCATCCTGACTTTGTTGATATATGCAAACGAGCTTCTGGAGAAACTCGGCTCGCGGTCACATTCACGACTCATGGTCATCACATGACGCCACAGCTGGTCGAGCGCCTCAAGGGCTCGATCCACTTCGCACGCATTAGCGTTGACGGGGTAGGTCGCAACTATGAAGAACAGCGCGGGAAGCAGTTTGCCAGCCTGCTTCGAGGCATGGAGTCGATTGCGTCCTTGTCGCCCTTTGGAATCAACATAGTGGTCAACGAGCGCACGGTTACAGAACTTGATGCGATGAGCGAGCTCGCACAAAAGGTTGGAGCTAGCGAATTGCTGTTGCTTCCTCAGCAAGCAACCACCGCGGTCGCAAGCATGGATGGAGTGGTCGGACGAGTACTTCAGGACTGGGTCTCCAACTACAGAGGCAAGGTTCGCCTTGCGGTCAGCGAGGCGGGTGCATCAGGACTGCCGACGTGCGACCCGCTCCCCGATGAGCGAGGCCTTCAGGCCTATGCGCACATAGACGCATCCGGCACGCTGCGCACGAGTTCTTACTCGCCCGCCGGCGTGAAGATTGGAGACGCCGGGGTTCTTTCGGCGCTTAACCGACTCAGAAATACCTTCGAGATCAAACGAGAGACGCAATCATGAAGATTTGGAACGGATATGGGTCTGAGCACTCGATGAACCTGGTTCTCATCGGGAGGTTCAAGCGAGCGCAAGACGCAGAGAAGATTGAGAAGGATATTGACAAGCTCAGCGCTCAGGCTTCTAAAGATGACAGCCTCTCCACCCTTCATGGTGACCCGGAAGATCAGAGATTTTCAAATGAAATGCTCTCGTTGCTGCGCAGCTTGAAGCTCAACACCTTAGGGCCTGCTGATCTGGGCCAGTTGGTATTTGATCATCAACTCAGGCGTGAAGGCGATCGAATCACTGTCACGACTGACGAGGCAGAGGTGTCTGTGTTCGTGAAGCTCTTTATCGAGGCTGGGGCGAAGGTCGAAGTCTTCTCGGCGCACGACTATCCAACCGACGGTTCCATTGATGCCAGCTGACAGAGAAAGCACCGATGCCTGAAGCAAATTGGAATGTGTTCAGCGAGCTGCCTGGAGCAGCGGATGAGAACTTCGAGAAGCTTTGTCGCTCTCTTGTGCGCCGCCACTACGGGCGCTTTGGTCGCTTCAAGCAACTCGCAAACCAACCAGGTGTGGAGTTCCACCTCCAGCTGACGGAGTCCTGTGATCTCGGAGCGCCGCCACGCTGGATTGGCTGGCAATGCAAATGGTATGAGCTGGCGAACGGACAAGACTTGGGGGCTGCGCGCCGAAAAAAGATCATCGAGGGCATGGAGAAGACGCGCGAGCATGCCCCAGGTGTGACCGATTGGAAGCTTTGGACGCATCACACTCTAACAAGTAAAGATCAAAAGTGGTTCTTTGCGCTTGAGAGTGACCGCTTCCCCGAGTTGAAATTGGAGCTGCTGACGGCAACAGACATTGAAGACCTCCTGGTTGGGCCGGGAGCGCTACTTCGAGAAACCTACTTTGGCGAGCTCGTTCTGACGCCTGCACTACTTGCTGATCAGCACAGACTCGCTGCGGCTCCGTTCAAGCACCGGTACCAGCAAGAAGTTCACGTTGTCGTTGGGGCAGAGGAAAAGGTACTTAGGCATCTGGGCGGCCAAAGCGCGTGGGTATCACTGAAGACTCTCTCAAGTGCCCTCAAGAGGAATTGCACGGAAATTTCTTCTCTGACAGGGCAACTCAAAACTGAAATCAAGGCCGAAGTTGAATCGCTCTTGGCTCAAGCCACCGGATTGGCTGACCTGCTTGATAACCTGCACACGGCCCTTGGCAAGGGCGACTTCCACACTGTACAGCAGTTACTGGCGTCGAGTCCGTCGCAGCCGGTGCGCTATGACAAGTTGCTCTCTAAGCTGCGTGGGGCGCGTTCAGATGGCGCTCCGTTAGCCACGAATCTGGTTGCGGACATCTACGCAGTTTCGTCAGAACTACGCAGTCTAGGGCGGTCGATCGGCGCTCGAGCCGTCGCCGTGCTTGCGGCTGCGGGCGAAGGAAAGTCAGAGCTTGCGGTCAAGGTGACGCAGGCGCACGAAGAATTCCTCGGCGGCGTCTTGCTTCATGGCAAGAATCTTCATGCAGGCCAGGGGCTTGACGATCTCGTGTCTGCCTTCAAGATTTCTGGTAAGTCAGCGGAGAGCTTCGACCGGCTAGTTGAGGCCGTAGATGCAGCGGGTGAGCGTGCAGGCAAGCGCATCCCGATTATCATTGACGGTCTGAATGAGGCGGAAGACCCGAGGAACTGGAGGGATGAACTCTTCCGGGCGGATGAGCTTCTGAAGGACTTTCCGTACGTCCTGTTAGTAGTCACTCTGCGCAACGAGTTCGCGCAGATGTGCCTGCCTGAGGCGTTTCCTCAAGTTGAGCACAACGGGTTCAAGGGAGACCCTCAGACGCATCCCATTACACACATCTCACGCCTCCCCGAACTGCCGTGCATAGCGGGCGCC
>ERZ650306.476-NODE-476-length-24539-cov-15.442044_pt1 | contig 24539 bp, 15 predicted proteins | sample MGYA00376242_ERZ650306 | MGnify/ENA primary metagenome ERZ650306 (study PRJEB26733, sample SAMN07839244) | wastewater metagenome | biome: urban; feature: wastewater treatment plant; material: waste water | place: USA: North Carolina | collected 2016-03-31 ... | reverse complement strand
ATAGAGATATCAATGCCAGTAAGAACATTCTTGCGGTCGGGCTTGACCGTCTTGTAGAAGGAATCCCCTTGCTTTAGCAAGGGGAGGAAGTCAACGCATCAATTTGACCAGTATCACCATGATAATCAAAACAAGCACCCCACTGCCAGCAATCACTAGGAGTTTTTTATCTTTGGCTGTATCTTTGGTGGATAATTGGGTTTGTAAGCGCAGCCTGTCATTCATAAGTTGCTGCGTCAACTCATTGGAAAGCGAAGATGGCGGCGGCGCTTTTGGTGTCTGTGAGGTTGACGCTATGGAGGGCTGTAAAGTTGGCTGTACATCAGCAAGTTTTTGCCCAGTCGTTTGTTGAGTAGCAGCTTGTTGCACACTGCCCTGTTGCTTAGCAGTAGCTGACATTGGATTTTCTAGCTTGTCCGACATCAATCCGATAGCTGAACTTTGTTCTCGGCTAGGTGCTCGATTGGGTGCTCGGTTGGATTTAAATTTTGGCCATAGCCGCTTTTGGGTCGCGGCATCGGTGCTATCCTGTGCGTATTTTTGCTGCCAGTGAATATAAGGAAGTAAATCATAATCTTGCCCAAACTGCTCATAAGCCAAGCTTAGCCAATAGTGATAATAGGCTTTATCCCATAATTGGCTAGGCAATACCATAATTTCGCCCTGCTCGGCTTTATTTTGGTAAGCATGAGTATGAATGATAATGGGCACTACGCTATTTGATAACATGCCATTGGGCAAATGACGCCGCCAAATCCAACTGCTAGTTATCCGATAGTTTGTCGCTGCGATACTGGCTGGATAAGCCAAATTAAATACCCTAGATGTGTCGTCTTGGCAATGTAATTGATAAAACGCCACGTCAGGCATAGCGTTTGTCGGCTGATCGATACCAACCGCATCCATTAATTGGCTTGCCTTGTCTTGTAAGTCTTCTACCCTTGCTTGCCCGCTTGGATCAAACAAAATGTCGGCACAACTTACCCGATGGTTGGCAAAAGGCGTGTCTCGCTCCTCTTCTGACATAGGCTCGGTTAACGCCGCATCAGATTTTATCACCACGCCCCACACCACTTTGCCATAGCGATATAAATCCTCAGTCGCTTCTACTTGCCGATACAGTTCATCTTTAATCAAGTTATCACTGACGTATACCTGCAAATAGCTTTGTTCGTGGTGGCTGGCTTGCAAAATATATTTTGCCAAATCAAACCCGCGCCAATCAATGCTGGTATAGTCAAAAGTTGCCATATTCCCATTGGGTTGATTATCGAGTATCGGCAATAGCGCAAAATCAAAATGCGTCACTAGCTGCGCGTTTTGTTGCTGGATACGCTGATCTTTGGGCGGCAATACCCAGCTATCAAGCTGATTGACATAGGCATCTTGCCACAGCGTTTTGACCCCGGTATTTTGTGTTAAAGGTGCGCTTAGCAGTGCTTGGTAAAAGTCAGTGGTTAACGCGGTTATTTGCTCTGAGGTAATCGCTGTTTGTGCGCTGTTTTGATGACTGACTAACGGATAAATTTTTAGACTGTGCCAATCATTGGCGGACTGATACGGCAATACAAGCTGCAACTGTAAGCGAGGGTTTTCATACACCCATATCTCAATCACGATCCCTTCGGTGCGCCCCATCGGCAAATTGGTATAGCTATCAAAACAGCCGACGATTATGGGGGCTAATTGTGGATTTTGATGCAGCGTTTGGTAGAGGCTATCAATCACTGTGTCTATATTTGTATCTGTATCTGTATCTGTGGCTGTAACTGTATCTAAATCCGTATCGTGAGGATATAACAACTTAATATTGGATGGATTAAATGCGGTTAATTCATCCCCTGTATTGTCGCTGCTATGGGCTTGATACACACAAGGTAAAATCGGCTGACCTTGTGAAAGCCTTGATAGCACAGATGCCACCAATGCACCCGCCGCTTGCATGGCTGACGTCCAATGCGCTGGCAAGTCAGCGGTAGCGCTCACAGCATCTTGATAAGGATAAACCGCTAGGCGACCTGCATTTTGCCGCTGTAAAATATCCGCAAACTCAGCAGCAGTGGTCGGAAAATTGCTAGCAAGTCCAAATAACCGATTGGTCACTACCAGCATCGGCGTGCGATAGCAGTCCTCAAACAGCAGTACAAAACTATGCTCAAGGCATTCAGCAAACGCCTCGCCCAAGCTATCATACATCTGCGCAAAAGATACCCAGCGCACGGGCGCATTGGCCAAGCGACTGCTGGTCACGCCAATATAAAACCCCAGCAAATAGCAAAATGCTTGCCGTGAGGCGTCTTGCAAAAAATCCAGATAATCCGCTTGCGTAAACCCAAACGCCTGCTGGATAGCCGATAATGCCTCATCAATTTGCACCAAACTATCACGGCTATGATCAAAATTCACCGCTGCCAGATGGGTAGAAAATGCGATAGCGGCATCCTGTAGTTTACCTGTTTTCACTTTTGCCAAATAGCCCTGACACACCGCCTCAGGCGATTGCAATAAGTTGACTTGCGATTGCTGATAGACGGTCTGCGTCATCTGGGCAATAAACTGTGGCAACACATCCTTACCCTGCAGCAAATCTGGTAATAACTTAAGCGGTTGGCAATAGACTTTGTGCCCGATACGCGCGGTGAGTGACGCGTAAAAATCGACAGGTAACTGCGACTGGGTGGGGTACTTATTTTGCCGTGCCAGTTGCGCTGACATCGTGTCATAGTCATACCAAGCAATCGCTTGCCCGGTGGTTTTGGCTAAATAGTCTGCAATATAAGCGGCGAGCGCTACTACAAGTGCTTGCCCGCTTTGGTTTGCCAATAATTGTGGCAATTGAATGTGGCGTTTTGCCATTGCCGCAAAAAACCGACTGAGTTGTTGTAGGCTGTTGGCTGAATAATCAAAGTCAATCTTTTGCAAGTTTTCCCAAAACAGTATCTTAAACGGCGGTGTCTGTTTGGTCTGCAAATAATATAATAAGGTGTTGACTTGTTGGGCTGTGGTCGGCTTCATCGGGGATTTTTGGCAACAATTTTTTATCATTTTGGGGTAAATTGTTGGCTTTGGCAAGTGCTAGACATGGGTGCTGCCCCAATAAAAGATAAAAAACCCAGCCCATTTTGCGTCAATGGGCTTTTGTCATCCCCTGACTTTTAAATACTGACTTTTAAACACTGATTTTTAAACTTTTTTGCCGCTTATTTTAAAAAATCAGGGTCTTTATAAGCCGGGTTTGGATAATCATAAAAACCTTTCCCCACTTCAAACCCTGTGCGACCTTTATCAATCAGTTCGGTTTGCAGTTTTTGGATAAATCGCTCGGCAGTTTTTGAGCCTGTTTTGGCTTTTTGCTGGCTGATATTAACAATGGTATTGACCCCTACGATATCCATCATCGCAAACGGTCCCATCGGTGCGCCCGTGCCAATCATCCAGGTTTTATCGACGGTCTGCGGATCGGCAATGTCATTGGCATACAAGTGCATACCGGCATTTAAGAAGGGCACCAAGAGGGTATTTAAGATATAACCAGGCTGTTCTTTATTGAGTGGTAACGCTACCATGCCGATGGCTTTGGCATAAGCAACAATGCTGTCAAATACCGCTGGGTCAGTATGCGCTGAGCCCATAACTTCTGCAGTGTTGTTCACCCAGATACGGTTGGCAAAGTGTAACGCCAAAAATTTATCGGGACGACCTGTGGCTTCGACCATTTGGCTAGGAATCAACGTTGAGCTGTTACTGGCAAAAATCGTGTGACTTGGGGCTACACTTGCCAGCGTCTTATAAAATTCATTTTTGATATCAAGGACTTCTGGTAAGGCTTCGATGACCAAATCAGCCTCTGCCACGGCTTCGCCTAAGTCAGTCACATAACGAATCGCATGGGTGATTACTTGGGCTTGTGCTAGGCTTTTGTCATAGAATTTGGCGTAGATGGGCATGAGTTTTGCGATGCGCTCTTTGACCTTTTCAGGTTCTTTATCAAAGATTGTGACGTTAAAGCCAAAAAAGGCATTTTGCATGGCGATTTGAGAACCGAGTACACCGCCGCCGGCTACCGTCACCTGCTTGATGGATGAAGTATTTGCTGTTGTCATGATTTATTCCTTTAAATCGCTATTAATAGTTTACAAGTTATTGTAGCGGATTTTGGGTAGTATGCCTACCGCGCTAACATAGACTGACAAGGCAACACCATGTTAGCCGCCAAAAAAAAGCCAAACTATGAGGTTTGGCTTTTTTTGAAAAATAACTAAAAAAACAGGTGAAAAATTATTGCAACATGAGGTATTCAAACGCACTGAGTGCCGCTTTACTACCTTCGCCCATCGCGATATTAATTTGCTTAAACGGTACAGTAGTCACATCACCACAGGCAAAAATTCCGGGTTTGTTGGTTTGGCATTTCTCATTGATTTCAATTTCACCAAATTTGGTCACCTGTACCAAATCTTTGACCAATTCCGAGTTTGGCACCAGTCCGATTTGCACAAAGATAGCAGATAATGGCAATTCTTTGTTTTCACCGGTGGTACGGTCTTGGTAAATTAGCGAACTGACTTTACCATCGGTTGCTTTAACTTCTTGGCTCGCTACACTTGTCATGATATCGATATTATCGCGCTCTTTGGCTTTATTAATCAATACTTGGTCTGCTTTGAGCGTGTCAGCAAATTCTAACACTGTCACATGTTTGACAATGCCTGCTAGGTCAATTGCCGCTTCAATCCCTGAGTTACCGCCGCCCACAACTGCCACGTCTTTACCTTTAAAGAACGGACCATCACAGTGCGGACAATATGCGACGCCACTACCGATATTTTCATCTTCACCTTTGATGTTAAGTTTACGCCATTTTGCCCCCGTCGCTACGATAATCGCGCGAGTGCTAAAACTTTCACCGGTATTCAAGGTAATTTGGTAGGTTGGCTTATCCTCGCCTTGCTCATTCATTTGTGCAGAATTTTCGCTGATGGATGTCACGCTTACCATTTCTTTGACCGTGATATTATAAGCGGTGATATGTTTGACAAAATTGGCAGATAATTCATTACCATTGGTCAATGGGATTGAAATGAAGTTTTCGATATCTTGGGTATCTTTTACTTGCCCACCGATACGATCAGCCACCATGGTCACTTTTAAGCCTTTACGTGCCACATAAATGGCTGCCGCCACGCCCGCAGGTCCGCCACCGATGATGGTCACATCTTGCTGCTCAAGCTGTTCGGCTGCTGCTGCTGCACTCATCAAATCGGGATATTGCTGTTGCAGTTTCTCGATAAGTTTGGCAGTGTCAATTTTACCATTGGCAAAAGGTTTACCATTTAAATATACCGCAGGTACGCCTTGGATATTGCGCTCGTTAATCAAGTCTTGGAACACGCCACCATCAATCATTTCATTGCTGATGTTGTCATTGAGTAACGCAAATTGGTTTAGCGCTTGCACCACGTCAGGACAGTTGTGGCAAGACAATGAGACGAACGTTTCAAATTTTAGCGGCTGTTTAATCGCTTTAATGATATTTTGAATACCTGGGTCAAGTTTGAGTTCACTACCACCTGATTGCAAAATCGCCAAAATCAATGAGGTAAACTCGTGACCACCGGGAATACCACTAAAAATGATACCCGTATCTTTGTCTTGGCTACGGATTTTAAAACTCATCGGTGATAGATTGGCATCGAATTGTTGACTCAAACTAATCTTGTCAGTAGTGCCTGCAATTTGGGTCAAAAAATCCACCAGTTCAGCGCGCTGTTCATGCTCACCTTCACCCAACACAAACGCAATCGGGCGAGTCATACGTTCGCTATAACTTTTTACTGCATCTAATAAACCTTGATCTAACATGGTATTTTCCTTCTAGTCATTGGGTAAGTCATTGTGTTAACCTTATTATTGTGATTTTTGTGGGCTTTGACAATCTAAGAAAGTTGATAGCTATGTTTTAAAAAACAAAACGTTTATTATTTTATATAACAAAATATTAATAAATAAATGTTAATATATAAATTGCCTCAATCCATTGATGATGTGACTTTTGCCCCCTCACCAATTGTTACCGATTAGCGTATAGTCAACCATGCGATTTTTCGTTACAATGCTAATAAGACAAATGTAATATACCAACTCAATCAAATTTGTCTTATGTGTTGAACCCTTTGCATTATTTTTTACATACAACCAAAAAAAGGAAAGAACTATGTTTCCAGAACATCGCGAACTTATTAGCAAACTAAAAACTTCTGATAAACACTTTGAAAAATTATTTGATAAACACAACGAATTAGATGCTCAAATCATTAACCTAGAAAAAGATCCTGTTGCAGCAGCCAGCCGTGATGACGAAATTGAGGCATTAAAAAAACAAAAACTACAATTAAAAGATGAAATCTATAAAATCTTAGAAGACAATAAAAATAAATAAGCGCTAAGCTAAATTCGATTTTATTGATTAAAGCCCTGTTCTCTGTGACAGGGCTTTTGCAATTGATAGCAAGTGTAAGGCTTAAATCAACCAATCAACCCTACTTTAAGAAAATTGGACTGTAAAAAAAATTGGTTTAAGTGTGGCTGACGGCATTATTTTTTGTGAATATATTAACCAACAAGCATAACAGCATCGTCACCATAATCACCGGCAAGGTATTCCCGATATCGAGTGGATGGGCAAGCCAATAACGGTACAAGCAAAAACCAATCGCCCAGACAATCAAATTTTTGACATTAAAACGCTGTTTGATACCGGTATTTTTTAAAATAAAAAAGTCCACAATTTGAATGGCTGCCATTGGCGCAAACACTGAGCCTAAAAAGTATAAAAATTCAGTGATATCATCCATGGGAAACAACATCGCTGCGATGGTACAGACCAGAGTGATGCCAATTGCCAAGCCTTTTTCTGGAAGTTTTTGCCACAGTGAGACACCCGACACGCCTGCCGAGTACGCATCCAAAAACGTGGTTGTCACCGTCGCGAGTACAATCAACAATAACCCAGTCACGCCCAATCCAAGCTGTAACAGCATTTGGGCAAAATCCGACGTTTGGGTATACAAGGCCATGCCCAGTCCAATCGCATACATCCACGCACTCATCACCCCATAGCTCACGGTGCTCACGAGTGTCGCTTGCAACGGTTTTTGCGCATTGCGTGTATAATCACTCACCAGTGGCAACCATGATAATGGCATAATGACCGCGAGCTCCACCGCTGCCCCAAAGCTCATCGCTGCTGCCATGTCTTTTGTCGCTGCCACATCCCCAGCGCCTAACTTAAATAATTTAAACGATAAAATAAGCGTTAAAATAAATAACCCAGTTACCGCCAACGCATTTATTTTGCCAAAGAAGCGGTTGCCCATCCACAGCCACAGTACAATCAGCGCACCAATCACACTACACCATGCCGCTTGTCCGATAGCCCAAATCCCATTGACCGCCAATGCCCCATCATAAATCATGATGGCTGTCCAACCGACCAATTGCACAAGATTTAGCAAAGCAAAAAGCATCCCACCTTGAAAACCAAAACTACCCTTCACCGTTTCCATGGCACTTTTGCGTTGGGTCGCCCCAATATAGCCGACTAAAAAAAATAGCACCCCACCTATCATATGCCCAATGACGATAGCTAACAAGCCGCGCTCCCATCCCAACGGCGCAAGGTAGGTGCCCGTCAAAATCTCAGCGATTGACACGGCTGCCCCTGCCCACAGCAAGGCGTGATGGCTACTTGTGGTCTGACTGCCAGTTTGGTGGGTGGTTTGTGCGCTATCCATGGTTATTTTCTCAAGCTTCAAAGAAGCTGATTTTATCATTGTTAACAACAGTAGTTGAATAAAAAAAACCCCAAATCTTTCAATTTGAGGTTTTTAATTTTATCTAATTGTCAGTCAATGAAACATTAGACCATAAAAATTAGATTTTACCTACTAAATCTAGGCTTGGTTTTAAGGTTTCTTTACCTTTTTCCCATGCCGCTGGACATACTTCACCGTCGTTGTCACGCACGTATTGAGCGGCTTGGATTTTACGGATTAAGTCTTTGGCAGAACGACCGATACCTAAGTCATGAATTTCTGCTACTTTGATTTTACCGTCTGGGTCTACCAAGAAAGTACCACGAAGCGCAGCGTTGTCTTCTTCAATCATCACGTTAAAGCCGCGAGTGATTTTACCAGTACCATCGCCAAGCATTGGGTATTTTACTTTAGCGATTGCAGGTGACGCATCTGCCCATGCTTTGTGTACAAAATGGGTGTCTGTCGATACCGCATACACTTCCACGCCTAGACCTTTGATTTCTTCGTAGTGGTCTGCCATGTCTTCAAGTTCAGTTGGGCAAACAAAGGTAAAGTCATGTGGGTAGAAGAAAAACACTGCCCATTTGCCTTTAACGTCATCTGATGAGATTTCTTTGAATTCACCATTCACATATGCTTGGGTTTTGAATTCTGGAATGGTTTGGTTGATAATTGCAGCCATGGATTTTTCCTTATATAAGCTATTGTTGTGATTAAAAATTTAGCAACATCACCACTTGGCAAAACCAAATCAGTGAGTGCTATATTGATAACACAAATTTGATGTCATTGGCAACCCAGCTTTTTAGGCTCCTAGCTTTTTAGGCTCCTAGCTTTTTGGGCTATAGTCGGTTGCTGTTTTTTAATCATCAAACGTTGTTATCGATGGGTCTATCTTAGTACAATTTGAGATTGAGTCTAGTTTAAAGTTTTTAATTGATTAATTAAATTTTTAAATTAACCTTGAGGGTTTGCCATGTCGTTTCAATCTTTAGGCTATCTTGTAATTATTTTGAAAGGCTCGATAATGAATTCAATACCAAAACCAAATTAATGATAGATTAAAAAAGATTCCCCTCGTAAAAGCACACAAAAATGGTAAACTAAATTTGAAATGATTCGGTTCATTGAGGTTTTTAGCAGGCATCTTTTGCGTGTTGTTTGCTAGGGTAGCCGTCAGTTTTTTTACCTTTTTATCTTTTTATTTATCTTTAACTAAAACGCGTTAGCGACGATTGTACGCTATTTTAAAGGTTAAAATTCAAACCATGATTACATTACGACAATTAGAATTTGCATTGGCAGTTGCCAAATACAAGCATTTCAAACGCGCAGCAGAAGAGTGTAATATCTCACAATCTGCTTTAAGCTTGGGGATTGCAGAGCTGGAAAAGCAGCTTGATACCCAAATTTTTGAGCGTAACAACAAACAAGTGCTAATCACCCCGATTGGGGAGGAAATTCTTGAGCGAGCCGCGCGGGTATTTGCCGAAGTCAATGATTTGGTGACCCGCGCCCAGACGCACCAAACCCCACTCGCCTACCCGATGACGATTGGTATCATCCCAACCATTGCGCCGTTTTTGCTGCCCAAGGTATTGCCGCTATTGCGCCAACAATTCCCACAATTTCAGCTCAATGTGGTAGAAGAACAAACTGAGCGACTGCTTGAAAAAGTTCGTTATGGCGCGATTGATACCGCCATTATTGCGCTGCCTTACAATACTGACGGCATGCTATCATTTGAGTTTTGGTCAGAGACGTTTTTGGCGGTATTTGCTAAAGACAGTAAACACGCCAACTTATCCAGCATCAATGCTGACGAGTTAGCCAACAGTAACTTGATGCTGCTAGGCGAAGGACATTGTTTGACCGATCATGCGCTATCGGTATGTCATTTGGATAAAAGCCGCGTCAAACACGCCTTTAGTGAAGCAAGCCTGCATACGTTAATTCAAATGGCTATCAGCGGTATGGGCACCACGCTAGTGCCGCAAATGGCAGCTGGGCAAGTGCGCCAGCAGACTGCCAATGTGTCGTTAGTGCCGCTTAATGAAGCCGGTCCGCATCGCCGCTTGGCGTTTGTCACCCGTCTCAACTATGCGCGGGTCGATGATGTTAATCTATTGGGTCGCTTGTTTGCCCAAGGGTTACACGATAGCGAATTGGCGTCTGCTTCGCCATCTACCTCATCTACCCCATCTACAATAGACGCTGAGTCCATGACTTCAGCGAAGCCCGCCACAGAGGCATAATTTTTTATGCTCACTTTATTACATACATCAGATTGGCATTTGGGTCGTAGGCTTTACGGTAAGCCACGCTACGATGAATTTAAGCAGTTTTTAGACTGGCAGTTACAGACGCTGCGTGAGCAAAAAGTCGATGTGCTATTGATTGCAGGGGATATTTTTGATACCACCGCCCCCAGCAACCAAGCGCAAAATTTATATTATGATTTTTTAAGTCAAGTTTGCCATACCGATTGCCGCCATGTGATTATCGTCGCGGGCAACCATGATTCAGCCAGTTTTTTGGAGGCGCCCAAACAGCTACTCAAAGCCTTTAACATCCATATCATCGGTAGTATGACAGATACGCCGACTGATGAAGTGATTACGTTATCAGATAAATCGGAGCAACCTGAACTCATTGTCATGGCAGTGCCCTACTTACGTGACCGTGATGTGCGGACCGTCGGGCATGGCGAACGCCTTGAGGATAAAGAACGCAAACTTACCCAAGGCATCAAAGCCCATTATGCACAAATTGCCGATATAGCCATTGCGCAACAAGCGCAGCTGCATGCCAAATATAAGCGTAGCATTCCGATTGTGGCAACAGGACACTTATTTACTGTGGGCGGGCAAACGATGGAAGGCGATGGGGTGCGTGATTTGTATGTCGGGTCACTCGGTAGTATCGGTGCTGAGATTTTTCACCCACAGATTGACTATGTGGCGCTCGGGCATTTGCATATCCCGCAAGCGGTTGGCGGACAACCACACATTCGTTACGCTGGCTCACCCATTGCCATGGGTTTTGGTGAAAGTCGCCAGCAAAAACAAGTGCATTTGCTGCGATTTGATGCCGACCCTGACTTACTGTCTCAGCCATTACAGACTTTAACCATTCAAAAAAAACCGCTTGTCTCTGCGCCAACCCCTGTCAAAAAACGCAAAATGGTGAGCCATACGTCGATGGATTTATTTGCGGATGAAGCGTTGCCTGAATCATCCATGCTTGAAGCGATAAATACAGAGGCTGCTATTAACGCAGAGGCTGATGCACAAGCGAGCCATAAAGCACAGTATGATACACCCAGCTATCCTCTGAGTGGGCAACCTTACAATATTGCCAAGCTTAGCGATACTACCTTACTGCAATCTCTGCCTGTTCCTGTGTTCCAATCCATACAAACGCTCAAAGGGGATTGGCAAACCATCAAAACCCGCTTACACACCCTAAAAAAATCCCAACAATCGGTTTGGCTCGAAGTGGTATATGACGGGCAAGAAGTCGTGGGTGATTTATCAGAAAAAATCGCAGAACTGGTTAAAGACTCTAGGCTTGAAGTACTACGCATCAAAAATCAACAAAAACGCGATCAGGTGATGCAAAGCCAGCGCATGGATGAGTCACTTGAAGAGTTAAACCCAACACAAGTATTTGAACGCTGCCTAATTGCCCATCAAGTGCTAGAAGAACAAAAACCCATATTATGGTCAAGATATACTGAAGTGCTTGAAAGCTTGCAAGGGGGGCAGCAATGAGAATCTTAAAGCTACGCTTTCAAAACCTTAATTCATTGCAAGGCGAATGGGAAATTGACTTTCGTCATGCCGCGTATGCCGATGAAGGTATTTTTGCCATCACAGGCTCGACAGGTGCGGGTAAAAGCACCATTTTAGATGCCATTTGTCTTGCCTTATACGGTGCGACGCCACGCTTGGGCGAGATTACCCAAAGCAAAAATGACCTCATGTCACGCCATACCGGCGAATGTTTGAGTGAAGTGATTTTTGCCACCAAAAGTGGCAGTTATCGCTGTACTTGGCTACAAAAGCGCGCCAGAAAAAACCCCGAAGGCAACTTGCAATCGCCGACGCACGAAATCGCCCCTTTTACCGATGATGCTACAAAGTTACCACCGCTTGAAACCCAAACCAGAAAAACTAGAAAACTGGTCGCTGAATTCACCGGCATGGATTTTGACCGTTTTACCCGTGCCATGCTACTGGCGCAAGGCAGTTTTGCCGCTTTTTTGCAAGCTGATGTTAATGAGCGTTCCAATCTGCTCGAAGAAATCACCGGCACCGAAATCTATGGCGATATCTCAAAAAAAGTACACGAGTTTAAAACCCAATCAGACGCTGAACTTAAGACCCTCACGGATCGCTTATCAGGCATGACGGTGTTATCTGATGAAGAAGTACAAAGCCTAACCTCACAAAAAAACGCTTTGGCTGACATCGTCAATCAAACCAAAACCGCCATGACCAAAATCGAGTCTGATAAGCTATGGCGACAAAACCTTGACGCATACACGCACCAAATCCATAAGCTTGAGCATGAAGCACGCGACCTTGCCGAGCAAGAAAGCCAATTTGCCCCACAAAAAATCCAACTACAGCGCGCACTAAAAGCCCTTGAAGTGTCGGGTGATATTAAAAAACTTGATTATCAGCGCGATTTATTGACTGCACAGCTCAGTGATCTTGCCAGTTATCAACACCAGCTACCCACCGCCGAACACAATTACCAACTTGCTCAAAGAAACCAAGCGGAACGTCAAGCACAAGCCCAGCAAACCGAAACCGACTGGCAACAAGCCCAACCGTTATTAAACCAAGTGCGCAAGCTTGACACTACCCTTGGGCAAAAAAATCAGTACGCCCAAGAAATTGCACAGCAGTTGTCACAGCTTGGTGAGCAATTGGCGCATAATGCCCAAAGCATTGATAGGCAGCAGCAGCAGCTTGTTAGCCAGCAAACACAGCGTGAGCAGTTCATCCAAGCGCAGCAGCAAATCCCTGAGGCAACAACCTTGCCTCAAACATTGGCCTCCCTCACCCAGCTACAAGAAACTAGCCAAGCACTCAGTGAACAAGCGCAGGCATTCACCACCGAACAGCAGCAGTTACAAGGTGATTTTCAGCACAATGAGCAGCAAGCCAGCGCTCTGCAATCTCAGCTTACGCAGTTGCAATCACAAATTTTTCAGCATCGACAAAACTTAGAGAGCCAAACCAGTCAATTACATCATCTGACACAAGGGCAATCAGCGGCAGCATTGCGCCAGCAGGTTGAGACTTATTGGCAAACCGACCAGCAGCTTGCAAGCATACAAAGCGATGTGCAGACTTGGCAAACTAACCTACAACACTATCAGCAATTTGTGCAGCAGTTAGCCGATGGTCAAACCCAATTGGCTCAGATTGCTAGCCAACGACTAACTAGCGAGCAGCAGCAACAAGCCGCCGAGCAGACTGCCGAATTGTTAAATCGCAACTTGATTTTATTGGCAAAAATTCAAGATTTGACCGATGAGCGCGATAAATTACGCCACGGCGAACCTTGCCCGCTGTGTGGCTCAACCGCGCATCCTTTCGCCACCCACCAGCCCTACACGCCTGATGATACAGAGCAACAATTAGCGATTGCCAAACAACGGCTTGATGACATCAATCAACAATTACAGCAGTTATTGCTTGAAGAGCATGCACTCACAAATAACCAGCAACAGCGCAATGACCATTTGCAGCACTTACAGGCACATAACCAACGTTTATTAAATCAATTACAACTTGCCAGCCAACACCTTATACATGCTCAGCCTGTACAACAGGCAATTGAAGCATTACCCCCCGTTGCAGCCTCTAACGCTGATAATCATATAGCCCACCAAGCGCTTCAAACATTGACGACGATAATCGAGACTGAACAAACCAACAATCAGCAGGCTTTGGCAGCGCTGCAAGATTCACTGACGCAAATCGAAGCCGTACAATCGGAGCAGCAGCAGACCCAGCAGCGATTAGCAAAACTGAGCGAGGAATACCATGACGTTTTACAGCAACAAACCCTGCTACAAAATCAGCAGCAACATCGTCAAGACAGAATCCGCGATATTGATGCCCAGCAATTGGTTATCGCCGAGAAACAACAACAATTAATACAGCGCATCGACACGTTACTGATGCCGTTTGCAACGCACGAACGCACTTTTAGTTTTGCTACCACACAGGATGTAAATGCCCAATTAAATCAGCATATTGATACCCTTGCGCAACTTTTACAGCGCTATCAGGGATTAGAAACTAAGCTTAGCCATATCAATGACACCATCACAGGGATTGAGCAAGCGCTCACCCGATTGGTGGCAGACCAGCAACATCTAACCCAAAATCAACGCCAAGTCCGTCAGCGACAGCAAGCATTGGCGCAAGAGATTAGCGAGCTACAGGCGCAGCGATACGCCTTGTTTGGCGAACAAGCGGTAGACATCGTCTCTCACGCGTTAATCCAAGCAAAAAATCAGGCTTTGCGGGATTATCAAGCCAGCCAAACAGCCTTTCATGAGCAGCTAAGTCGGCTGCAGATTTTGCAACAACAAATCGCATCTTTGACCACTAGCACCACCCAACTAAAAACTGCCCAGCAAACCCTACAAGCCGATATCCAGCAGCGTTTTGCGACATTGGGTTTTGTGGATGAGGCGGATTATCGCGCTGCGGTTTTGGTCGATACCGAGCGGGAACGCTTACAACAGCTTGCCAGTCAGCTCCATGACAGCCAGCAGCGCAATCATAACCTACTGTCTGAAGCCAAACGCATACATCAGCAATTACTCAATCATCCCCAAACTGCGTTGTCACTTGAGCAATTGCTTGATGCGCTTGGGCAATTGCAACAGCAATTTAGCGAGCAGCAAAAACAATTGGGCGCCGTTGAACAGCAGCTAGCAGCCAATAAAGCCCTTAAACAAAACCAAAAGCAACTATTAGATGCCATCAACCAACAGCGCAACCATACTGAAGAATGGAAGGTATTACATCAGTTGATTGGTTCAAGCGATGGCAAAAAATTCCGTAACTTTGCCCAAGGCTTGACCTTTAATATCATGGTTGCCCATGCCAATGAGCAGCTCAAAAAAATGAGCGACCGTTATTTGCTGATAGCTGATAGCGAGCAGCCCTTGATGCTCAACGTGATGGACAATTACCAAGGCGGGCAAATCCGCACTAGTAAAAATCTATCAGGCGGCGAGAGTTTTATTATCAGCTTGTCGCTTGCATTGGGACTGTCAAATATGGCCAGTCACCGCATGCAAGTAGATTCGCTGTTTTTGGATGAAGGTTTTGGTACGCTCGATGAAGAAGCACTCGATGTAGCGCTCGACACCCTAACCAACCTACAGCAATCGGGCAAGCTAATTGGCGTGATTTCCCATATTCAGGCGCTCAAAGATAGAATCAGCAGTCAAATCCAAGTAGTGCCGCAAACAGGGGGCATCAGTAAAATTATCGGTGCCGGTATTACCAAGATTAGTTGACGCAGTCTAGTCTTGGTTAAGCCAAGTAAAGCCAAATCAAGTTAAGATAAGTTAAGATAAGTTAAGATAAGCTAAGCTAATAAGCTAAGCGGTGCGGCAAACCCATCGTAACAATCGATTTATAAACCGATTCATCTTGCTGTCATGTCATTGGGTAATACTACTTCAATGTTTACCGCTCGCTTAATCAAAACCTGAGTGCTCAGTGTTATTTACGTCAACTCATAAGGGCAACACGATGTTAACCAAACTTTCGCAGCTTTTAGCACAAGGGCGTTTTGTCTCCCCTGTCCCTGCCGTAGTGGTGCACCCTACTACCGATATCATCTTGCAATCTTGTATCCAAGCACATCAGCACCACATCATCACCCCGATTTTGGTCGGTCCAAAACACAAAATCGAAAAAGCCGCTACTGACGCCAATTTAGATATTTCAGGCTTTACGTTAGTGGATGCTGAGCATAGCCACGACGCGGTTGAAATCGCTGCAAAAATGGTTCGTGAACAGCAAGCCGACTTTATCATCAAAGGTTCGGTGCATACCGATGAGTTAATGGGTGTTCTGATTGATAAAACCCAAAACCTACGCACCGAGCGCCGTATGAGCCACGTGTGGTTAATGGAAAGTCCCACGTATCACAAGCTTTTGACCTTGACCGATTGTGCACTCAACGTGGTGCCAGATTTGCTGACCAAAAAAGACATTTTGCAAAATGCGATTGATTTTGCGCACGCGCTGGACATTGAGCAGCCTAAAGTAGCCATCTTGGCAGCGGTTGAAGAAGTCAAACCGCAAATGCAATCGACCATTGATGCTGCGGCGTTATGCAAAATGGCAGACCGGGGGCAAATCACCGGTGCCTTGCTTGATGGACCACTAGCATTTGACAATGCGATTAGCCAACAGTCTGCGGATATCAAACATATCCACTCACCTGTCACCGGCGATGTCGATATTTTACTGGTACCTGACTTAGAAGCGGGCAATATGCTAGGTAAACAGTTAATTTATTTGGGCGAAGCTAAAGCCGCTGGCATTGTCATGGGTTCAAAAGTGCCGATTGTGTTGACCAGTCGTTCGGATGACGAACTCGACCGCCTGTATTCTATTGCCCTTGGCGCCTACGTTGCGCAAAAGCGTAAATAAGCTTGATGTTAATTGTTAATTGAGATTACTAGCATGAACGATTCTGTCATGAGGCATACTGACTCGACTCACCCGATTGTGGTGACTTTCAACGTGGGTTCAGCGACTATCAAAATGGCGGCGTATGACACGGCTAAGGCAGTCGACTCATCCCCGCTTGCGTGGTCACCCTTGTTTGATGTCAATATCAACCTAAAAACCAAAAACAAAGTCTGGCACGCCATGCCACAATCTTTGTCTGACTGGGAGCCCCAAGAGAGCCTGACAGACACCGCGGTAAGCCTGTTTACTCGTGTCAAACAGGCCTTTCCCGCGCGTAAGATTGTCTGTATCCACCGCGTGGTTCATGGTGGCAAACGCTATCATGTTCCTGTGGTGATTAACGAGACAGTGATGGCGCATTTGGTGGAGTTATCACCGATATGTCCGCTACATCAGCCCCCTGCACTATCTGTGGTCAACGCGCTGCAAGCCATTGATACAAAACTGGTGCACATTGCTGCCTTTGATACCGCCTTTCACTACCATCGCCCAGAGATTTGGTCTAGCTATGCGCTGCCAAAATCGCTGCGCGATCAGGGCGTGCGCTGTTATGGCTTTCATGGTTTATCGTATCAGGCGATTATGCGCAAACTTGAAACCTATCTCCCAAATATTGCCAAAAAACGCTTAATCATCGCGCATTTGGGTAGTGGCTGTAGTATCACCGCGGTCGACAATGGCAAGTCAAAAGATAGTACCTTTGGCTTTAGTGGATTAGATGGCGTACCAATGGGTACCCGTCCGGGTCATTTGGATTCTGGGGTGATTTTATATATGGTCGAGCAAGGTTGGACGCTCGAGCAAATGAACCAATGCCTATATAAAGAGTCCGGCTTGCTTGGTTTATCTGAAATTAGCAATGACGTGCGTGATTTGCTCGCTAGCGATGACCCACGCGCCAAATTTGCACTGGCGTATTTTGCCACGCATGCCGCCAAAGAAATCGCAAGCCTGATGGTTAGTATGAAAGGCTGTGATGCGCTTATCTTTACCGCAGGAATAGGTGAACAGTCAGCGATTATCCGTCGGATGATTGTCGAACAACTCGATTTTTTAGGTTTTAGTTTGGATGCGGATAAAAATATCGATGGCCGTATTGACGTTCCGATTTTACGAATCAACTCAGATGATGACAAACAAATTTATGTCATATTGACCGATGAGCAACTTGAATTAGCTTTATCACTTGAGCATGCAATCACGATAGAAACTGATAATTAAAAGTGACAAACCTGTCAACTATTTTTAGGATAAATGGTAAGATATAACCGATTTTTATCGGTTACCTACTATTACTGTCTAGTTGATTATACTATTACAAATATTAACATAAATAGTGATTGTTTTTTACTTTTAAGCTCCTCACAAGGTTTAATTTAGCCATTTTTCATGATATTGTAATATCAAGCAAATAGACTATGCTTAAATCTTATCACATTCATTTTAGTCATATTTTTGATTAGAAAATGTATCGCAACTTGGTATTCTCCAATACCCTTCTTGTTTTTTCTGGTAGCCTAATGAGGTCAATTATGAACAACGATTTTATGGATAAAATGAAAGATGGTTCACGTCAAATGTACGCACCATGGTCGCGCTTCAACCAAGCGATGTTACGAAATGCGGAAAAAATGACTGACTTTTCTTTAGAAACAATGCGTCATTACTCAGAGATGGGTCTTGAGCAACTTCGCAATGTTTCTTCTGTTGACTCTCCAGAAGCGGCTTCAAGCTTTAACCAAAAACAAACTGAGCTGCTTAACCAATTGGGTCAAAAAATGTTGTCAGATGCACAGCGTTTGACTGAGCTTGGCAATGAAATCCGTAATGAAGTGATGTCAGCGATGAACGAAGTTTATAGCCAAAATGCATCAAGCATGCAAGATGCCATGCAAAGCGCCGCTAGCAATGCATCAAAAACGGCGGAAGACTTTAACCGCAAAGTGAACGAAAACATGCACAAAGCGGCAAACCAAATGTCAGAAGCGGTTAAACAAACCACCCAAAACATGAACAAAGCTGCGACTAACGTGAATGCTGCGGCAACCCGCACCGCTGATGATGTAGCACAAACACAAAATAGCGAAGCGGTAAAACCTGCAGCAAAAACAACCCCTGCAGCAAAATAATTAGTTTGATGCATCGTAGTCATTCTTAAGACTGTATCATTTATAAACAGCTATTTATGTTTTACCTGATAGATGAATGGCGGCTTATGAATCTATAAAAGTGGTGGATTAGACAGATGCCTAATCCACCATATTTTTAAGTAAGCGTGCGTATTCACAACGAATTCTTATCAAGCACATCATAATAACGGGACTTATCATGGCAGACAATAAAGACACCCAATATCAAGGAACGAACGCCCATTCCTCAAGCGACAATGCTTCAAATAGCGCTTCAAATAGCAATACTTCCAACACCCAAGGCGCAGAGAATACCAATACCAATGCTTTTGGCTACACGCCATTTGCCAATTTTCCCTTTGGCAATAATGCATTTGGTTTTGGTAGCAATCCTTTTAACAACTTTGGAACCAACGCCTTTAATCTGCCGCAAAATCCGCTGGATTTTTTGAGCAAAACCAATCCATTTGCTCACATGGCCTCTAGTATTCCGCCTTACAATCCTGCGGTTGGTGAATTCTATAGCGAATTCTTTGGCAATATGACCAAACTGAGCCAACAAATTGCACAGCAATCGATGCGTGCCAACCAAGCGCCGCAGTACACCAATACCTCGATTATGATGGACTTAATGGATGGCTGGCGTAAAATGGGTCAAATGGTGACCAATCACCCAGGCACGATGGTTGAAGACCAATTGCAGTTGTTTAAAGACCAAATGCACTTGTGGCAAAACACGCTACAACAATTTGCTGGTAAAAAAATCGACCCAGTGGCGAGCCCTGAAAAAGGCGACAAACGATTTAGTGATGAAGAATGGGAAGACAACCCTATTTTTAACTTCCTAAAACAGTATTATTTATTAACCACCCAAGCCATGATGGATGCGATTGATGGCGTTGAAGGCATTGATGAAAAAACCCGTCAACGTTTGGCTTTTTTTACCCGCCAATGGATCAATGCAGTAGCCCCAACTAACTTCTTAATGACCAACCCAGAAGTACTACGTTTGACCATCGAAAGTCAAGGTCAAAATTTGGTTCAAGGTATGAAGCAGTTGGCTGAGGACATGGGTAATAGCGCTGATACACTCAATGTCCGTATGACTGACCAGAGTGCGTTCCGGGTGGGTGACAACATCGCCACCTCAAAAGGTAAAGTGGTATTTGAAAACCACATGATGCAGCTCATCCAGTATGACCCTTCAACCGAAAAAGTAAAACAACGTCCATTATTGATGGTGCCACCTTGGATCAACAAATTCTACATCATGGACTTACGTGAGAACAACTCGTTTGTGCATTGGGCTGTCAACGAAGGTCATACGGTTTATGTCATCTCTTGGGCGAACCCGACCCCCGAATACAAAAATGTTGGCATGAGCACTTACATGAAAGACGGTGTGCTTGCAGCCATGGATCAAATTGAAGCCATCACGGGTGAAAAAACCATCAATATTACAGGTTATTGTATTGGGGGTATGTTGACCGCATTGACGTTAGGCTATCTTGCCGCGACCAAGCAAGAAAGCCGTATTGCCAGTGCGACACTTTGGGCGACTATTATTGACTTCTCAGATCCAGGTGATATCGGCGTCTTTATCGATGACAAAATCGTTGCGGCGATTGACAAGCAGAACGCCGAGAAAGGCGTGTTTGATGGGCGAATGATGGGCGTGTCATTTAGCCTACTCCGTGAGAACAGCCTATACTGGAACTACTACGTACAAAACTACCTCAAAGGCGAGCGCCCTGTACCTTTTGACTTGTTATACTGGAACTCAGACTGTACCAACGTGACCGCTGCCTTGCACCATTTTCTACTGCGTGAGTTTTATATCAACAACTTGCTGCGTAAACCGGGTGGGGTTGAAATTGACGGCGTGAAAATTAACTTATCAAAAGTTAAAATCCCCGTGTTTATGGTCGCAACTTTGCAAGACCATATCGCAAAATGGAAAAGCTGTTACCCAGGTACGCAAGTATTTGGCGGTGAAAAAGTATTTGTGTTGGGGGAATCAGGTCATATTGCGGGTATCATGAACCCCCCAGGTAGTAAATATGGCTATTATACCAACGATAACTACACTGCGGACGCTGACCAATGGTACAAAGACGCCACCTATGTTAAAGACACCTGGTGGACAAGATGGCATGACTGGATCAAACCATTTGAGGGCAACGAAATCAATGCCCGTGTCGTCGGTCAAAATAGCCAAGGTAAAGAAATCCCAACCTATGGCGATGCCCCAGGTAGCTATGTCACGGTCAAAGCGACTGAAGCCTTAACGGGTCATAACTTTGCAGAAGCTTACCGTTCACAATTACCACCGGTATAATATATCGTTATCACATAACATCCCGTGATTGCCCAGCCTATCACGGGATTTTTACAAAATAGCCAAATCGCCCATCAGCTACATAGATTTGCTAGTCAAAAGTTGTGATATTGAGTAGAATTAACGCCATATTCTGCGCATAATAGCGATTAGAAACACTTTGAATAGAGCGCCTATGTCGATTGAACAAGCACAAAACAACTTATCACTCAGTAAGCTAGACCGCAATATTGTCTTCTTTGATCGGGCGATTCGCTCGTTCATTCCAAACAGCAATCCTAGCACCCGTCCTTTACCTGTCTCTAGCCCTGATGTGCCAAAACTCTCTGTGGAAGAAGCGCGTCATGTCGCAGGTCTCATGCGTATCAATCACACGGGCGAAGTGTGCGCGCAAGGACTGTATCACGGTCAAGCATCTACCGCTAAGCAAGCAACAGTCAAAAAAGCCATGCACCAATCTGCGCTAGAGGAGATTGACCATTTGGTGTGGTGTGAGACGCGGTTAAATGAATTGGGTAGCCATCCCAGTATTTTTAGTCCGCTTTGGTATGGGCTATCGTTTGGCATGGGTGCGGTAGCAGGATTGATTTCTGATGAGTTTAGTCTAGGGTTTGTCGCAGAGACGGAAACCCAAGTCAGCGAGCATTTGCACAGCCATCTTGGCAAGCTGCCTGCACACGATAAACGCAGCGCTGAGATTTTAAGCCAAATGGATAAAGAAGAATTACACCACCGTGATAAAGCAGTCGAATCAGGTGCTAGCCCATTGCCACTACCCATCAAAACCACGATGCGTTTTTTGGCTAATTGCATGAAAACGGTGGCGTATCATATTTAACCAAGCGTGTTTGAATGAGCCTGACTGACACCCTCAATCGTTTTCTGGCGCGTTTATTGCTATAATCTTGCTTAAGCGCGCTGTTTTCGCGTAAAAATATAACAATAACTTCATTTTTTTTTGATAGTATTTTTACATTATTGCTTTACATTGTTGCTATGGGATAAGCTGATTGATTTATGCAATTAATCCCAACCAATTTTTTAAGGAAATTTCAATGACTCACATGGTAAAACCCCTAGTCTATACCCCCCTAGCCTATACCTTAGCTATTTTGATGGCAACCAATGCCACTGTAGCGATGGCTGCAACTGCAACCGCAAAAACAACGACCAAGACGACCACCACCAAAACCACCACGGCAAAACCCGCTACCCCGACAACAGCCACTAAAAAAACCACGGTTGCCAAAGCCAAAACTACCAAAAAATCAACCGAAAAATCGGCTGATACAGTCAGTAATAGCGTGAAGAATACTACCCCGCAAACGACAACGCCGTCAGCCACCTCAAATACAGGTTCAATGATAGTGCCTGTCTTGACCGCCCCCACGGTTGCCAACGTGATTTATCCATCTACTAACAGCGTACAATTGGTAGGTACGGATATTTCAGCGCGAAATCTTGCCAATATCCCACTGCCGACTTTAACGCTTAGTAATATCTCAACAATAAAAACCGTTTTGGTTCCACGAACCACGGATAATAGTACACCGTTAGATGTCAGCGTGTTAGACGATTTTATTACTTATGCCACCCCAATGGCACGTCACTATCCCCCTGTTTTTTCGAGCCGTACTGAGCGCTACAATACCACTGAGCGACTCAAATCCTTGACCGCATGGATTGAAACCTACGCACAAAATCCAAATGCCTCTTATGAGGTACTACTGCGTGCAGCAAAACTCAATGCCATGGGTCGCAATCTGGATTTAGGTTCTGATTATGCCGTGCGTGCAGGCAATTATATCGCCCGTGCCGTGAGGCTCAATGACACGGCAGAAGCCAACTTCTTATATGGCGCAATGCTCGCTGAGGGTGGCGGCTTTAAAGAAGGTGCCAAATACTTAGAAAAAGCCGAAAAAATGGGCTATCTAGAAGCTACGCAAAGTTTGGCGCAAGCGGATTTATTGGATGACAAAAAAGACCGCGCCATTCAACGGTTAACGGAATTTAAGGCCAAAAACCCAGACAATCCGTATATCGATGAGCAATTACGCATCGTCAATAGCGGTAAATACTATATTTGGGATATCCCTGCAAAAGTCGTTCAATAATTTTTTGCGTTCATACCCTAGCCGTGGTTTAATATCACTGCTAAGTCACCATGCTAATTCACCATCATCGTTGAATTTTAGCATGGTGATTTTTTTCACCCTATCATTCAGTGATAGGCAGATTTTTTGCGCTACATTTTTTTGTGCTATCTATTGTTGCTCTATTCTTTTTTGCTCTATTTTAGCCGAGTAAATCACCATGCCGCTAACAAACCAATCTACTAGATTTTGTCAAAAGTCTCTCATCACGGCGACGACATTGGTTACTATCATCACCCTTACTGGCTGCGCCACCACCAAAATCGGTAGCCGCGATACTGCAAGAGCCATCATCGATCAGCGCGTCAGCGTGTTATCGGGCAGCCGCTTGAGTTCTGACACCAAAAGCCGTTTAGTGCAGGCAGGTTTAGATGAAGAAAAATGCTTGGCAAATATGCCTGCCTGTGTAGTGACGCTCAAGCAAGCGGATCTTAATACCGATAAAGGGATTTATGGCGCAATTAGTGAGCTGTTTTACGCCTCTGCCCAGCAGCGCCAGCAAGCCAAAACTTGTACCAATCCGCCAAAAGATTTGACCACAGACTATGCCAAAGATTTGGTTGGCAAGACCGACGTTGTAGCGCCCAAACCCGATGAAATCTCTTGTACCACCGCCTTTCAAGACGATATGCTGCAATCGATTCGGTTTTCTTACATTTATTTGATGTACGATATCCTCAATCCAACCGTCGTCAATCAACAACCGTCACAATTATATTATCTGCCAAAAGAACGCGATACCCAAATTCAGGATTTGTATTACGCTGCCATCGATGCGTTAGGTGATCGCCTGTATCATCAAAAAATGGCAGAAAATTATCAAATCACTCGCAACAAACTGCGTGTCAGTATCAATGGACAACCGTTTACTGATAAATCGGCATCGATGAAGCTGATTTCAAGCTACCAGATTGATTTATCAAAATTTAACACCATCAGTCGCCGCGATGGCTTTGGCATCAATTATGTGGCACTGCTCAATAGGCGCATCAATACGGCGGTGATTATTGACTTGTTGCAACACTATGCCAATGATACACCGCTAGAAGAACGTATCCACCAAACAGGGCATTTGCCTATGACTGCGGTGTTGGTGCCCAAAGGCAATACCATTGATGAGTTGCAAAAAACCACCGATTTTTCGCTCAATATTTATGATCCCTATCACTTTAAAAGTGTCTCTATACTCAACAAAGATTTTGCACTATCGGCGAATTTTTCGGCAGCCTATGGCTTATGGTCACAGGACAACCGCCTAGGCAATATCAGCTATCTAAGTTTGTTCGCCTCGCCCTATCAGCAGACCCAGCCGCATTTATTTATGCTTGAGCCTTACAATCCTAATAAACGCGTGATTA
>ERZ650306.473-NODE-473-length-24706-cov-5.871851_pt1 | contig 24706 bp, 31 predicted proteins | sample MGYA00376242_ERZ650306 | MGnify/ENA primary metagenome ERZ650306 (study PRJEB26733, sample SAMN07839244) | wastewater metagenome | biome: urban; feature: wastewater treatment plant; material: waste water | place: USA: North Carolina | collected 2016-03-31 ... | reverse complement strand
CGCTCCTTCAAAGGCGTTTGAGTGCCTGCAAATTATGAAGTGGCGGCAAGAAAAGCAGAAGCGGCGCCGTGCCGCAGCGTCCGGTCAGCGCCAGTCACCGCGAGGAGGAAAGCCTTGCTGCTGGCCTTCGCGCGGGCGTTGCTGCTGGCGCTGATCGCGCTCACGTTCGCGGTCTTGCTGTTGGCGGTCGCGGGCCTGTTGCTGGCGATCGCGTTCGGCCTGGGCCAACCGCTCTTGGCGGCGCTTCTCGACGACGCCGTTGCAGATGCGCCGAATGTTGTTGTAGTGGGTGTTGCTCGCACGGATGATTCCGAACAGATGATGCCGAACCTCGCGCTCAGTGTTGAGCTTGACGCGCCGGGCTTCATCCGGGTTGTCAGAAAGCTCGCTGGTCACCCAGAGGTAATGCAGGATGGTGATGTAATAGTCGGCCTTGGCCAGGATATCCAGATACTGCGTGACGCCGTTGGTGACTGTCTTGGTCTCGTAGTTCTTGACCACGCGCTGCATCTCATTGGGGCTGAATCCGCCCATCTCCAGCTTCTTCTCGCCCTGGTCGATGCGCGTGTCGAAGTATTCGTGCAGGCGCTCGAAGTGATCGTCCATTGCACGCTCGGCGGCGAATATCTCGTCTTCCTTGAAGACGTCTCCCTTCAGGTTGTGGGAGAGGATCTGGCGGGATCGGCAGGTGATGAAGTGCGTGTCGCGGGAAATGACCTCGAATCCCGACGACATGACGTCCACGATCATCTGATTGCACAATGGCACGAAGCTCGGCGCGGCAATGACATCTTGGTTGCGCTCGAAGAAGTTGATGGTGCTCTTGCGCATCCATTTCTTCAACTTGATCAGCTGCGGGGTCGGTCGATTCATCTGCAATGTCCACGGGTCTGGGAAACGTGACGAATGATTGCACGTCACCCGAGGCTCTGCCGATAGCGAAATACAGCCGAAATACCGGCCTTAGACGTATAAATGGACCGCTGGCGTTGTTTCCCTCGTCATTTCGGGGCTTACTTCCGCCTGTGATACCTCAACCCGTGATCGACGACATCGTGGCCGCCCTGGATCTTCCCGATTTTATCGGGGAGACGGTTGCGCTCGCCAAACAGGGAGCAACCTACAGTGGCCTTTGCCCATTCCACAGCGAAGCTACCCCCAGCTTCAAGGTATTTGCTGATCATTACCACTGCTATGGCTGCGGTGCGCACGGAAACGGTATTGAATTCGTGATGCAAAAGCAGGGGCTGACCTTCCCCGAGGCGGTCCGCATGCTGGCGTCCAGGACCGGGGTTGAAATCCCCTCCAACAAGCCCAACCAAGCACAGGCTGATCACCATGCGAAGGCACGGGATGTTCTGCGGCGAGCCTGCGCCAAATACCAGCAGCTCCTTCTCGGTCCCAATGGAGCTCCGGCCATGTCCGCCCTGGCTGAGCGGGGCATTGATGACGACACCATCATCCGCTTCGGCATTGGATTCGCTCCTGAAGCCTGGGCGACGCTCTGCGACGACCGGACTTTCCGGCGCGATGCCCTGCTCGAAGCTGGTCTGGCCGTGCCGCGCAGGGAGAAGAAGGGGTGCTACGACTTCTTCCGCAACCGCCTGCTGTTCCCGGTACGTGCCGACAATGGCGACGTGATTGGCTTCGGTGGGCGTCGCCTGGGCGAAGAAGGCCCGAAGTACCTCAACTCCCCGGAAACAGACCTCTACCAGAAGGGGAGTGTCCTGTTCGGACTTCAACAGGCGCGCCAAGCGATTCGCATGACCCGCTCCATCATCGTCTGCGAGGGCTTTTTCGACGTGGTTACCCCGTCGCAGGCGCAGATCGAGCACATCGTCTCAACCTGTGGAACTGCGCTGACCGAGACACAGGCTGAAATGGTGCTGTCCCTCGCGGACCGGGTGTTTTTCTGTTTCGATGGGGACGCTGCCGGCGCGAAAGCGACCTGGCGGGCGGCCGAGATGCTGGTTCCACTGGCCAGCGACCAACACGAGATTCGTCTGTGCCGGCTACCGGCAGATGAAGACCCCGACAGTTTCGTCCGCAAGTTCGGCGCTCCGAAGTTCCAGGAGGCACTGGACGCTTCGCCAACCCTGACCGCCTACCTGATCGGTGAGATTACTCGGGGAGCGAAACTGCCCGAGGCAAGGGCTCGATCCTTGTCCGTTGCGGCGTCGCTGTGGCGGCAGTTCTCCGCCCCGGGCCTGGGAATTTTCTTCCGGCAATTCGCTTGCGAGGCCCTTCAGCTCACCCCGGCCGAGTTTGATCGGATTGCTGCAAGCGCGCCGCGTCGGGACGGTGAGAACACGCTGCGCAACTGCCCCTGCTGCTCAGGCGTGGCCTCTCTTATTTCGTGCGACGGTGGATTTCAGATTCAGTGCAGCCACTGCCGTATTGCAACTCCGGTGACTACGACCGAGGACGAGTGCCGGGCAATTTGGAACCGCCGGGAACGCCCCCGTATGCGGTCGACAACAACAAAAAGCAATGAAAAAGCTGATCAGCAACCTTCCTGAGTACACCTTCGTCATGCATCAGCAACTTGGCCCCGATGAACATGCTGTCCTGCTCGGAAAAGACGGAGCCTATTCGGTGTGCAAAATGCAGCCCAAGCGCCTGATCGCCATGTCCCCGAACTACCAGGCCGACGGCTACGGTCTCCTCTCCGGCCCTTTGACCCGTGCAGGCCTTGCTGACCTTCTTCAATGGACTAACCGTGACACCGCGTCCGACCGTTACCGGCTGCTCGCGGGCCTTCCCGCCAACGTCATCGCCCTTTTCCCCGACAAGAGGCCCCCAGGATGAACTCACAAGTCCAGCGCATTGAGGTCGGCACCGGCATTCACACTGCGGAATGGCTGGTTTCGACTCGCGCTGGACAGGAGCTGCTGGCCAACTGCCGGAAATCCGATCGCCGCCCCCGCTGCATGTGCGTTCCTGGCGGGGTTGAGATGTATGTGGCCCGCCGTGGCAATCTCTACTATCTGTCCCGCATGCCCGGCACGGGATTCCTTCATGCCGATGATTGCGATTCCGTGGAGGACACGTCGTTTTTCTCTGGTGCCGGCGTCTACGAGCTTGGCGTAATCGTCGAGAAGGATGACGGCTCCCTCAGCATTGCTGCCAACCTCGACATCCGGGAGCGGATGGAGGAGCCCATTGCCCAAGTGAGCATTGATGGCGTGCTGGATCTTCTGATGGAGCAGGCCGTCCTCAACCAGATTGCAGCAGGCGCAGATCATCGCTCCTGGCTGTCCGTTCGGGATCGTGTGCTGGAAGCGGCCGCTTGGATCAGGCTGGGCAACCATTCCCTTGCCGACTCCCTGTTTGCACCTGACCGCTACTCGCGCGATACCGGCGTGTCCTCGGTACCTGAGTGCGAATCGTTCCTGAAGGCTCAAGCCGGACACGCATTGATCTTCGCTCCTCTCAAAGAGCTTCGGCTTACCACCTATAGCTGGCAGCTTGTCCTCAAGCACCTGCCTTGGCTCCGCTTGTGGGTAGCAAAGGAGGTTGCCGAGGCAATCGAGGGAAGGTGCGGCACTCCTTTCTTCAGCACGCCCCCGACCTACGCCTTGTGTTTGGTGGCGGCCAGGCCCGGGCGCCGCGAGGGGAATTACACTGTCACCAACCTGGCTTGCCTGCCCACTGATGCCAATTACTTCCCCTGCCGTAATGAATGTGAGGCTGCGGTCGCCCGCCAGCTCCTCGAGACAGGGAAGTCGCTGCTGCGGCCACTACGCTTTGACAGCGATCCCACTCAACCCCTGGCTGACTTTGCCATCCTCACGAATGGCACCCCTGATCCGGTGTTTGTACTATCCCCGTCCGGCAACGACGAGCTCGATTCAGCAAAGCGCAGCCTGGCTTCGCTGATGCAGCGCAATCATTCCCGGGTCCAGGTCTTCAACGAATGAATGCCCTCTCGTCTTTCCTGGCTCGCCATGATGCCATTCTCCTGTTCTTCTGCTCCCTGCTCTTCGGAATCGCCTTTGGACTCGGGTATGAGCGTGGCTTAGTACCGGTCCCCCCTTGGTACACCGCCAGCCTGCACCGCTTCTGCATCCTGCTGTTGGGCTGGACAGCCCTGATGCACGCTGACCCCTTGCAGAAGCTCATCTGGTCCGTCACGGACTTCGTGACCCTGACCCTCCATTTTTTTGCAGGCTCGATGTTCGTCCCCTCCCTTCCCCTGCCGGATTTGATCAACTATTGGGTTTCCCTTGGCAAGATCGCCGCAGCCGCCAGCTTCGGCATCGCCATTACGCAGGGGGTCTATTCCCTGTTGCCGGGATGGCGCGATGCAATCGTGAAGCGCTTGCCTGTAAAGCAAGCCATCCCCCTTAGCACGCCGACACCGATCGTGGAGCCGGCGCCGGAAGAGACGGCTGAGGTTCAGCCACCGCAACCGCAGATCCTTTATCGCCACCGGCCGCCCGACGTGGCGTCCATGCGTGATACCCACTTTTCCATCACAGATGCCGAATGCAAGCCTCTGTGCCCCTGACGCAGCGTGTTACGCTCTTCGGCTCTGAAATTGCCAACGCAAAGGAAATCCCCATGATGCCCATCGCCTCTACCCTCAATGGTGTCGACATGATCCGTCTGCGGGACACCGTGCTGACAGCGCCGTGTTTCGGTGGAACGGCCGGCGACTATCCCTGGGACCGATGGGGAAAAGCCGCCATCCAGGCAGGATTGGATGCGGACCTGGCCAACCTCGGGCGATCGGTTTTTCGAGAAGCATTCCAGCACGACTGGTCTGACGAGCAGAAGGTCGAGTGCGGCTGGCTCGATGGAGGGCAAACCATGATCTTCCAGGCGCTTGCGTTCCCGGAAGAGACCGCCGCTCGCTGGCGCTACCTGTACAGCGCGGACAATTTCGGCGATGACCCATATGCCGACGCCGTTTCCACCGACCCCATCGAACTGGCGACCGCATTAAAGGAGAAAGGCATCCCTATCTCTGTCATCCTGTAGCGATCATTCCCTGTCTGAGTCACTATTCATGTTCGGAAAACCCAAGAACAACCTCGAGGACCTGCAACGCGAACTTGCCCAATACCGTGAAGGTTTGGCCCAAATTGCCTCACATGTCGGCCTGAACCTCGGCGACCGGTCTACTGTGCAAGCGTCTGTCACCGCCATCTGTGACGCCATTGACCACCTGCGCGGGTCGGATGGAAGCCCGGCCGAACCGGGGAGCGAGGTCCGCCCGCTCTCTCCTGATGTCAGGCAGATCAAACTCGATGGCGCCGCAAACCTGATCATTGTTCAGGGCGACACCCCGAGCCTTACCGTCCGCTGCAAGGACAAGGCCTACCTGCCGAAGGTCCTCACCAGCGTTTCCGGTCGGGTGCTCACCATCGACAATGAACCGACCGTCATTTCCCAAGTCGGTGGCGTTACAACGATCATCAAAGGAGCAGTTCAACAGCGCTTCCATGGTTCCATCATCGGTGGCGTGGCCGGACGCGATATCCATATCGGCGGCGGCAACGTCTGCTTGTCCAGCAGTGGCGACCCTCTGGCCGAAGTGACCGTTGTGCTTCCCGAGGTCAGCGGCCTTCGGGTCAAGGGCGCCGGGAAAGCCACCTATCGCGGCTTTCGTCAGGAGGAGCTTGTCCTGGAAATTTCCGGCAGCGCTGACGTCGAACTGGAAGGCGCTGTCGATCGCCTGGAGGCGGAAATCTCCGGCTCCGGCGACGTTTCGGCCTATGGCCTGTCCGCACGAGTGGCCAAGCTTCGTGTTTCCGGCTCCGGCGACATTCGAGCCACCGCCACCGACTCAGTGCGCGCCCGTGTCTCCGGCTCTGGCAAGATCAAGATCGCGGGTAACCCGTCCGAGAAGGACACCGATGTATCGGGGTCGGGCAAGATCAAGTTTGTCGACTGATGATGAGCCGGAAGATCCTGATCCTCCGCCGCTCGCTGATTGTCGGGGCCGCCGGTATCGCCATGTTCTTGCTTGTCCTGTTCGGACAGTATGCTGGGCATGAAGCCGGACAGGCCGATATCGAACTGCTGAAGCAGGTGTGGCCATACCTCCCACAGATGTCGACCAGCGAGCGAGCTTTCCTGGCCGGGCTGTCCCTAACCTGCCAACTTCACCGGAACGCCGAGGACCGCGAGAGCACAATCGCCTGCCTCCGGCGCGCCGCCGCCGACCCCGACGCCACCCTGCCCAAGGACTTCGAGCACGCTGAGGCTCCCGCCCGCCTCGAGCGCATGCTGTCGATGTCTCCCGTCCACCCGTAGCGCCCTTGAGGTTGCCGGTGGTGAATTCCTTCTGAAACGCCTGGTGCCGATCGGTACCATTTCGTCATGGCCGAATATTCCAAGACCTTCACCGGAACCCTGACCGCCCCCGACGGCACCATCCGCCATTTCATCAATGGCGCCCTGGGCCGCGAGGGAGACCTTCCCGCTGTCGAGTACCCCGATGGGGCCGTCGTTTACTACTGTGAGAATCCCAAGCGCGGAGGCTTCGGCCAGCACTCCTCGGTAGAACATCGCGTCGGTGGTCCGGCCCTGATCCGTGCCAACGGCGATCAGATTTACTACCGATTCGGGAAGGTGCATCGCGACCTGGATGAAGGCCCCGCGGTGATCCTCCATACCGGCATCAAGAAGTGGTTCGTCAACGGGGAATGCATCCGTGTTGAGTGGCCACCGAAGCCCGCCGATGCTCCACCAATTTCCCTCACATTGCCCGCCATGAACAAAAACGCCACCCCTGCGGAGCGCGTCGCAACGCTGCACGCTCATGTTTCCCGCCTTGCCCACGCCTACTACGTCCTGGACGCGCCGCTCGTAACTGACGGTGAGTACGACGCCCTCTACCGCGAACTGGAACAGCTGGAGGCCCAGTATCCCGATCTCGTCACCGCCGATTCCCCGACCCAGCGGGTTGGCGGAGCCCCGCTGAAGGACTTCCCGTCCGTGACGCACCGGACGCCGATGCTGTCCCTTGCCAACGCCATGGATGAAAACGAGGCCCGGCGCTTCGCCCAAAACTGTGCCGACGCCCTGGGCCTCGACATCGAGGCTGTGGAATACGGCTCGGAAGACAAGTACGACGGGCTGGCCATCACCCTTACCTACGATGAAGGCCTCCTGGTCCGGGCCGCGACCCGCGGCGACGGTGAGACCGGTGAAGAAGTGACCGCCCAGGTCCGCACCGTGAAGTCGGTACCGCTCCGCCTGTCGGAGCCGCTGACGATCGAGGTGCGCGGCGAGATGATGATGCTCGATGCCGACTTCGCAAAGGTAAACGCGGAGCTGGTAGCTGCCGGCAAGGACCCGCTGGTGAATCCGCGCAATGGTGCCGCCGGCGCCATCCGCCAGCTGGACCCCAAGGTGACCGCTTCTCGCCGCCTGACCTTCTTCGCCTATGGCATGAACGGCGCTGAAGACCATGCCTTCACGGATCAGATGTCCGTGCTGGACTTCCTGAAAGCCCAGGGCTTTCGGGTCAGCCCCAATGTGCAGCGCGTGATCGGCTTTGAGGGCCTCAAAGCTGCATTCGCCGCCATGGCCGCGAAGCGCAAGACGCTCGGGTGGGGCATCGACGGCGTGGTATTCAAGGTGGCCAACATCGAGCAGCAGGAGCAGATCGGCTGGAATCACAGAACGCCCAAGTGGGCAGTTGCATTTAAGTTCCTCCCCGAAGAAATGCCGACCAAAGTCATGGCCATCGACATCCAGGTCGGTCGCACCGGTGCAATTACCCCGGTGGCCCGCCTGAAGCCGGTTTTCGTCGGCGGTGTGACAGTCACCAATGGCACGCTCCATAACCTCGGCCAGGTCCGTTTGAAAGACGTGCGGGTGGGCGATACCGTGATTGTCCGGCGGGCCGGCGACGTCATCCCTGAAATCCTGAAGCCGCTGATCGAGCGCCGGCCGGAGGGCGCGGCGCCCTGGGAAATGCCGGCAACCTGTCCCGAGTGCGGTTCGCCCCTGCACCAGATCGGCGCCGAGCATTTCTGCACCGGCGGCTCCCGCTGCCCCGCCCAGCGCCTCTACCGCATCACCCACTTCGCTTCGCGGCTGGCGATGGATATCGAAGGCCTCGGCGAAAGCACCGTGTCCACCTTGCTCAACGAAGGCTTCATCACCCGAGCCTCCGACCTCTACAGCCTCGATACGGCCCGCCTCGCCGCCCGGCCGGGCTTCGGGGAGCAATCTGCAGGGAACCTGGCATCGGCGATCGCCGCCACCCGGGGCCGCCCCCTGCCCAAGTTCCTCTTCAGCCTCGGCATCGAGGGTGTCGGCGAAAGCACGGCTAAAGACCTGGCGCGTGCCTTCGGCACCTGGGAGGCATTTGCCGCAGCCAGCCGTGAGGATCTTCTGGCCGTGCCCGACGTCGGCGAAGTGACTGCCGAGTCCGTCCTGGAATTTCTGCAGTCGCCGGATACCGCCGAAGAGGCGCAGCGCCTCGCCGGGCTTATCATGCCCCAGGCCGTGGAGAAAATCGCGGCTGGCGTCCTGACAGGCAAGACGCTGGTGCTGACCGGCACGCTGCCTACCCTCTCCAGAGAAGCCGCTAAGGCCATGATCGAAGCCGCCGGCGGCAAGGTCGCAGGAAGCGTCTCCAAAAAGACGTCCTTTGTCGTCGCCGGCGACGCAGCCGGGACCAAGCTGGACACCGCCAAGGCGCTGTCCATTCCGGTCTGGGATGAGGCCGAACTGCTGGCCCAACTCGGTGCACAAGCTGCCCCAGTGGTGAAGGAAGAAGCAACCGTCCCCGCCGCCCCTACCCCGCGGCCAGAAGCCGCATCCCTGACTCAGCCTTCGCTGTTTTAGGCCGACTGAAAGGACTCAAATGCCCTCCAAGCACCAAATAGCTGTCTCTGAAGCGACCAACATCCTCGAAGGCTTCGTTTCTTCCCGGGATATCCCCATCGAACCCGCTCTGACCGATTCTGCGACCTGGGTGGAGGGTGCCAAGGACGTGCTCCGTTCGCGCCAGTTGGGCATCCTCATGGCCTTCTCGGATGACACCTTGCGTGAGATCGCCGAGGGGCGCATCGACATGGGGCAACTCTTTATTCAAGCCGTTGAGGCAAAGGCCCGCGCAAAGGAGTGACCATGCCCAGCAGTTGCCCGCCCATCAAACCTTCGCATCGTAGGGCCGTCGAAACGGTACTGGATTCACTTGCGGGACCGTTTCGTAAATCCGCAATTTCACAAGCCATCTATCCGCTCACGGTGCCGCGTTCCCATGAAGTTGCCGGGCAGCTCGCCGGTAAGCTGCTGAGAGAGTTGGCCGGTGCCGGTCGCGTTCAGCGACACGGGCATCAGCACTGGGTCAAGGTAATCAGCGAGCGCACCCTGCGCAGCGGCCGTCGGGTTCCAGAGCTGCCCTCAGTCATCGACCTTGCGCTGACCACCCGATGCCCTACCAAATGGCTGTCGATCGACCTCGAGACTGGCGAATTGTGGGCAGGATGAGCCTGTCCGAATTTTTGTGTTTGAGGCATAACGTAGTCCCGGAAAGGAATGGTTATGCCAAGGAAGAAACAGAAAGCGCCACTGCCGCCCGTAGCGGAGTTGCCGGAAGAGGCCAAGCGATGGCTGGAGCAGATGGTGACAGGACCGATGACGGCAGAAGCGGTCGAGGACGTGATGCGCGGTTTCAAGAAGGCGCTGATCGAGCGGGCGCTGCAGGCCGAGCTGAGCCATCACCTGGGCTACGCCGCGGGCGAGGAGAAGCCCGAATCGAGCGCCAATCAACGTAATGGCACAAGCGGCAAGACGGTGCTGACCGACGACGGGCCGCTACGCATCGACGTGCCGCGGGACCGGGCCGGACAGTTCGAGCCGAAGCTGATCGGCAAGCACGAACGGCGCTTCACGGGCTTCGACGACAAGATCATCGCGATGTACGCCCGCGGGATGAGCGTGCGCGAGATCCAGGCATTTCTGGTACAGATGTACAACACGGAGGTGTCGCCGGACTTCATCAGCCAGGTCACGGACGCGGTCGCCGTCGGGTTGGCGGCGGGCGACAGAACAAGAGCGGGCTGAAGCGCTCGCGCTGCTCGCAAAATAGCTGCGCTTGTATGGCGGTCCTCAACAAATACCACCACGGTAACCGCGTTCCGCCAGGCGCGGTGAATATCATGCGCGGGACCGATTTCGGCAATCCCTTCAAGGTGGGAGAGGACGGCACCCGGGACGAGGTGGTTGAGAAATTCCGCTCATACCTGTGGAGCAGAATAAAAGCCGAGCCAGCCTTCCGAAAGAAAGTGGCCGACCTTTACGGACGCGATCTTTGCTGCTGCTGCGCGCCTGCCAGTTGCCATGGGTTCGTGCTTGAGAAGGCCGCAGCCTGGCTGCATGCCGCGATGTCCGATACTCCGGACAAGATCGCGTGATTTGTCGATAGTATCGGACACCACGAACTCTGCCGGCCCCGCTCGCTTCCGTCATACATCCTTTCCAGAAACACCCTGCCTCGATAGGCAAACTGGTCTCCGTATCCCAGGAGATCAGCCATGCCGGAGCAAGCAGTCCTTTTCCCCGAATTCCATACCCATTTGATCGGCCACCAGGCCGTCGAAGGGTTTTCGCCAGTCACCATTGCAGAAGCTCCGGCGGAGTTGCGCGCGATGGCAGAGGGCGAAATCGAGGAAAAGATTGCCAAGGCCAAGGCCATTCTGAAATGGCTGATGAGCAACCATCGGACGGCCTACAGCACGAGTTTCGGCAAAGATAGTGGAACAGTTCTCGGACTGGCCATGGCGGCTGCCGCAGAGCTTGTCCGCGATGGACAGACTGTTCAGCCGTTTGTGGTCTTGACGTGTGACACCAAAGTTGAGAACCCCCTGATCGCCCAGCTGGCCCGCAACGAATTGGTGAAGGTTCAGGCATGGATCGATCGGTTTGGCTTGCCGGGCAGCGCCCACGTCGCCACCCCGAGCCTCGCCAATGAATTTGCCGTGTCCATCCTCGGCGGCCGCGCCTTGCCGTCGATGGCTGGGCACAAGAGAGACTGCACTACTTCTTGGAAGACGGAGCCGCTATCCCGGCTCCGCAAACGCCTGCTAGGGAGAAACAACCTGGCTGCAGGGCAATTCGTCGTGTCGGTGACAGGCGTGCGCCGGGCGGAAAGTGCTGTTCGCGCCGGGAATTTGGCGAAGAGGGCGGAAGCGGCGGACCAACTGGTCCAAACCAATGCCGATGGCAACGTCGCTATCGCGCCCATCATCGAGTGGTCGTATGACGACGTTTTCACCTACCTGGGCATGTGCAGCAATGGCCTGGAAGAAACCTACTCCGACTTCAAGCGCGTCATCGAGATCTACCGCGAGGCAACCGGGGAATGTGTGATCGCCGGCTCGGATAGCAGCCGTACTGCCTCGGCGTGCGGCAGCAGGACGGGGTGTTACACCTGCCTTGCCGTCAAGAACGATCGAAGCATGGACCAGATGGTTCAGGAGCCCCACAACGCTTTCATGCGCCCCCTGGCGGCTTTCCGGCGCTTCCTGGCCAACACCTTCCACGACCTCTCCCGCCGCACTTGGGTCGGCCGGACGATCGACGAAAACGGGTACATCCGATTTGCCGTCGATGGTTACAGCCCGGCGATGCTGCAGGAGTTGCTGCGCTATGCCCTGACCATCGACATCGAGGAACGCGAGGCGGCCGCCGGCCTCGGTATTGCCCCGCGGTTCCAGATTGTGTCCCTGGAGGCCCTTCTGGCGATTTCTGCTCACTGGTCATTGCAGGGCTTCGCCCTCCCCTACACGGCCTTGAAAATCTATCGGGACATTGAGCGCGGCGCCCGCTACCCGGTACCGGACGTGCCGGAAGCGCCGAAGGTTGCGATTCCCCCCGCCCGTTTTATCCACTGCGGCCGAGGATGGGACGAGGGGCATGCGTGGATGTACACCGGGTTGCGTGACGTGATGATCGACGCCTTTGGTGGAGAAGGTTGCGTCGGACACCGGGAGATAGTCTCCAAAGGCCAACGGCGGACCATCATGGACGTGGCCAACAGCGAGATGTTCTCGATCGACGCCGAAGGCGCATCCCTGTTCATGCTCTTCGAGCTGGATCGCGTGGTCGACGAGTGGCATGGGCCCAGGGCGCGGCCGCTCCTGATGGAGGGTCATCACGTCGCCGGCGTTGAGTACCGGAACTACGTCAGCTACGGCTTCCTGTCTGTCGCCAAGGGACAGGAAGGAAAGATCGACGAGATCCTTCGCCGGACTGCGTGGCGCGAACGCCTGGGCCTGGCGGGCTATCAGTACGAGCACGAGCGGGCACTGGCCATGTCCGTCGAGGCGCCGGTACCCATCATTCCCAGCCAGGAGGAGGTGCTGGCCAGGCAGCGGGCCGAAATGAAGGCGCGTCGCGAAGCAAAGCGTCAGCGAATTGCACAGCAACGCCTGTCTCTCGCGGACTTGCATCGTGACTGGGCTCCCGATGTGGCTTGGCGTCGCCTGGTGCAGCAGGGAAAGCTGAAGATGCCGGCAATTCCGCGCGCCAAAAACGGGCGCTTGGTGCTGCGCCACCTGATCACTCGCTATGCTTTCCTGTCATTTTTGCAGGAAAATCCCCTTGTTATGCAACGGGTTCGTCATTTTCGCACTCGCCGGCGCAATTCCGTCACACGTGACCTGTTCGGATTGGCGGCATGAAAGCGACGTGGCGCCTGAAGCAGATCCTAGAAATCCCAAAAACGCTGGTGGCATAAGCCTACACTTTGCCCCATCAGGAAACACGAGATAGACCATGACCGAGCAAGTGACCGAGCACATCGATCTGAGCAAGTATTCCGACGAAGACCGCGCCGCGATCGAGGCGATGCAGGAGCAGATCAATCTGGCCTCTACGGTCGCCGTCACCGATTTCTGCAATGTCTCTTCGGCCAGCGCGGGGATCGAGGCTTTGTCGTCCGCCATGGAGCAGGCCCCGACCAGCCTCCTGGCGGGCAAGATCGCTGAAATTGTCGCCAAGCTCAGCGAAGCTGATCCGCGCATCGTTGCGGAAAAGCCGGGCTGGCTTGCCCGGGTTACCGGATCGGCCTTGGAAGGCAAGGTGCGGTATCAGGTGTCCCGGAAGGCGGTCGATACCCTCATCGAAGAGGCAGATCGTTTGTCCGGACATGTTGTGTCCCTGGTGGGCAAGTTGGAGGAGATGATGGCGGCACATGCCAAGGAATCCCGCCAACTCGAGCTGAAGATGGTCGCAGGCAAGCTCTATCTTGAGCGCAACCCGGATGCGGGGCTTCCGCCGGCCGGGGAGATTGCCTTCGACAATCCGCGGGAGCGCTTCGCCCGCCGGCTCGCCAGTATGGCCGCCCTCTTCAGCTCCAACGAGATGAGCCTGACCCAGATGAAGCTGACCCGGGCCCAGGCCATCGACATGGTTGAGCGTTTCCATGAGATCAGCAGCGTCTTAGTTCCGGTGTGGCGTCAGCACACCTTGGCGCTGGTGTCTTCCATCAAGAATAGTCCTGAAGCGATCGCCGTGGCGGCAAAGGCCCACGAATCGCTGATGACCAGTCTCTCTGCATTGAAAGGATCTGCCCGATGAACACCGTTACCCAATCCGCTGCTGACCCGAAGGTCGGCGAACTGGTCGATACCGCTGACCAAACGCTTCCCGCCGTGCTCGATGCCGAAACGCTGAAGGCTGTCGGGCTCTCCCAAAGCGACTTGCCGGCCATCACCGGCCTGGCGGCCAAGATCGACTCCCGCAATCCGATCAGCGTGGCCGAGTTCGGGCGCGATGTCGCCGAACACACGTCGCGCTATGCGGACACCCTGCTTGAGCAGGTTCGCAGCTCCGATCTCGACGAGACGGGCACCAAGTTGAACCAGGTGGTTCTGGTGGCAAAATCGCTCAACCTCAGTGCCCTGTCCGACAGTCGCTCCAAGATCCCCGTCATCGGGCGCTTCATCGATCGCATGAAGCTCACCAAGGACAAGTTCGTCCAGCAGTTCAATACCACCAAGGAACAGGTGGACAGCTTGCTCACTGAGGTCTCCAAGACTCAAACCGGCCTCTCCACTCGCGTGCAAAGCCTCGATGAGATGTTTGATGCGGTGAAGGAGGAATATCGTCTCCTGGGCCTGCATATCGCTGCCGGCCGCATGAAGCTCAATGCCCTGCGGGATGAAGCAGAAGCCATGCGGAGCCGCGACTTGTCGCCGGCCGAAGTGCAGGAACTCAACGACCTGGAGAACCTGGTCTCGAACCTCGACAAGCGTGTCGGCGACTTGCAGGCGCTCCAACACTCGGCACTCCAGTCCCTGCCGATGATTCGGATGATCCAGGCCAACAATCACATGCTGGTGGACAAGTTCCATACGATCCGAGAACTGACGGTGCCGGCCTGGAAGCGCCAGTTCATGCTGGCCCTGTCGCTCAACGAGCAGCAGAACGCAGTCCAGCTGGCGGACTCGATCGACAATGCGACCAATGAATTCCTGCGCCGCAACGCCGAGCTGCTGCACAAGAACTCGGTCGAGACGGCCAAGGCCAACCAGCGCCTGGTCATCGATGTCAGCACCCTGGAAAAGGTCCAGGCCACGCTGATCTCGACGGTGGAAGACGTCATCCGCATCCAGCAGGAAGGCGTTCGCAGCCGGCACGAGGCCGAGACAAAGCTGCTGTCCATGCGGTCCGAGCTCGAGGACCGCTTGGCTCGCCGGCTGCCGGATAAAACGGCCGCCTAAACCCTCTCCCGACGCCCCCTAAGTCGACGGACTGATGGTCAGAAATGACCGTCAGGGTCCATTCCTACGCCTACCCCCCCCGAAACGGCTGCATTTCCCTGTCGGCATATCGGACGTCACATGCAATGATCCGTCACGCGAAAACGCCGTAAGCGGTTCGCGATAAAGGAGAAATATCCATGAGTGACGCATTTTCCCCAGCCATCACCCAGCCGGAAGACACCTCCGGCGCAATCGAAGAACTGAAGTCCCGTGGCGTGCGCATCCGGGACCGCGGTCTTCGGGTACTTGGCGTTGCTGGCGCCGCGGCTGTGATGGCTGTCGGTGCGTTCCTGCTTTACATGAACGTGGAGCCGATGTCGGCTTTCACGACTATCGATCTTCCCGCTTTGAGCGAGTCGGTTGCAAGCCTCTCTGCTGGTCCTGCTGGCATGGCCAGCCCATTCAACACAGCTTTCGATTCCCTTCGTGGCGTACTCACCGGGGCGCTCCCGAAAGCGCTCGCGGTGGGCGCGATCCTGATCAGTGGGATCGTGGGCGTGGCAAGTGGCCATATGACGACCGCGCTCACGGGGCTGATGATGGCCTTCACCATTCTGTTTTTGCCGACGGTGCTCGACACCCTCGCTCCCGGAGGCGGTTCACCCAGCGTTCAGCAGGCGAATGGCAACGGCTTCCTTCGTCAGCTGGTCGACGAGAAACGATACAAGGAGCTGGCGGCCGCGGCGGGCGAGTTGATGCCGGCGGAACAGGCCGCCTACGTCAAGGCGCAGATCGCCTACCTCGCCAAGGATGACGCCTCGCTCAAAGACGAACTGAACACCCTCGCCACCAGCAAGCTGGAAAAATGGGAGCCCAACTGGGAACGCATGAACGTCCTCGAGACGGAGGCCTTCGGTGCCCCGAAGATCAAGGGGACCGTCGCATTCTCCGATGACGTCCATAGCAGCATGGCTACACGCCAGAAAATCTATGGCAGCAGCGGTGCCCTGGCCATCGTCGCCGGCATTATCGGCGGCGCTCTCTTTGGCTTCGGGATGATGCTGGTGCGGCGCGCTCGCCGACTGGAGGAGATGTTGGGACTGGGCAAGGAGAAGGCCTCTCCGCCCCCCGCCCTGGAGGACGTGCGTAGCCAGCCGCTCGAGTTCGAGAAGATTGAAAAGCCCGAATGGGTTCCTGCCTGGCAACGGCCAGTCCAGTCATTCACCCGGGAGCCGGCAGCCCCTTCCGCCCCCGTCGAGAGCAGCGGGCCGTCCATGGTGGATGGGCTGCTGGTGGGCGCGGCCGCGGGGATGGTTGCTTCGGCCATCCTGGATGATGATCGCCCCTCTCGTCATACCGCCGATTGCTCTTCGGGGTTCTTTTCTTCGGGTGACAGCTCGTCGGTGAGCAGTCCGAGTGACTGCGGTTCCGGTGGTGACTGTGGTGGTGGCGGTGGGTGCGACTGACATGAAGCCCCCCTCTGTTCTTCCCCTTCTCGCCGGCATAGCGGCGTCCCTGGTTCTTTCTGCCCCCTCCATTGCCGGCACGGTGAGCGCCGGGCGGTCAGTAGGGGTCAGCCGCTCCGTCAGCTACAGCCCAGCCAGGCCATCGTACTCAGGCGCAGCTGCCAAGCCTAGCTCCACTGCTCGGGCCACGACAGTCTCTGCGCCTACATCGACCGGCACAGTTCGCGCCGCCACCCCGGTGGCGAGTGCGGCACCTGCCTCTCCTCCGGCCAGGCAGGAATCGTCCTCCGGCTCGTTCTGGACTCCCTTCGTCCTGGGTTACATGATGGCGCCGAAAAGCAGTCATGCCGCCCCTTCGGCACCGCGGCCAGAAACGGCACCGGCCGCATCTTCCCCTGCTCCTGCTCAGCCTGCCGGGACGGCCGCGCCGGACCCGAAAACACGGACTGGTCCGTTTGCGATCGATGTACCTGAAGGCGAACTGCTCGACGGCGATTGCAAGATCCGGCCGGCGGCCCAGGAATTCATCAAAGGCGCCAAGATCGACCATTCCGTCGTGTTTCTCGCAACGCCTGAAAGCGGCCGGTGCGGAAAGCTCCGCGAGCGCCTGGCGGGGCAGGTTTCTCCGGCCATCCTGGTCAAGTCGGATACCGACCATATCGTTCTTTCTCGGATGATGAAGCAATGACCGAAGCCTCCCTGAATCAGCGGCTCCTCACGCTGTTGCGGTTTGCCAAGAGCGAGCGTTCTGGCTCCACCTGGCGTGACGTAGCTCAGGCACTTGGCGAGCTCTACCACCCGGAAATGACCCTCGCGGACGTGATTCACCACCTGGTTGCCGCTTACTCCGAAGTCCTGTGCGAACCCCGCTTCGAGGTTGGGCGGAGCGGCAAGGCGTCTGAAGAACTGCTTCTGGCCCCGATCAAAGGGCTTCACTCCATCGATTTCGCCGGGCCTCGCAGCCTCTCCACCCCCTATACCGTCGAGCAGTTCTACGACGCTTTCGTTCTCCATATCCTGGGCCAGTTGAGCATCACGAGTATCGGGTGGTGTCGCGCCTGGTTCGATGGAACATCCCCTTCCCTACCCCCTCTGGAGGCCGCCCATGCCTGAATGGAACAAGCCCGTAGTCGCCCAGCCTGGTTCGGGCATGTCTTTCCTCTCCAACGCCCTCGCGGACGTTCCTGGAGCGAAACCCGTTGTGGTGGACGTGGGACTGTCCAGTCATACATTCCTGTCCGCCCCGCCGCGTTCTGGCATGTCGGTACTGCCCAACGAGCAAATACTGAAGCAAGCCATCGATGGCGGGCGGTTAGCCCAGAAGGTTGCGAACACGCTTCGCGACAGCATCAATGCGGCCTTCAAGACCTTGGGCGACATCGTGCTTGAGGAGGTCCTGATTACCTTCCCCACGAAGTCCGGTAAAGACCTGCTGATCAACCCCTTCGACCAAGCGTCGATTGATGCAGCCAAGGCAGAGGCGCCCGGGGAGGGAGTCGGCCCAGCCATCTCGGCGCACCTGGTAGGGCTAATTGGTCGAGGGCTGATCACCAACGCGGAGATCCTGCCTGCCGAATATCGCCATCTGTCGGTGCTGATTGGCACCTCGCTGCCCCAAGCCGCAGCTGTGACGGACATCTGCGATACCAAAATCGACAAGGGACACTGACCATGGCGGAGCTGACCATCACATTGCAGCCCGAACAAGAGGCCGCTATTCGGCGCGACTATGACCGCTTCTGCGGGCTGATGAACAATGCCGTGCCGTCCGCTCCGGCGCCGAGCTTCGAGCAGTTTGTCGTGGCCAAGCTCACCGGCAATACCGAGGAGGTTGCCGATCAGATGGTCCGGTCGATCATCACATCCGGCGCCTATCGCTACCTCGACCAATGGTTCAAGGGCCGCTTCTCTTCCTTTGTCACGACTCTGCTTCGACTGTTGCGTCCTGCCGGCTTCGGATTCGTGCGTGGCCGGGACACCAGCGATGAGGCCCTTACCAAGGGTGCGGCATGGCTCCTTGATACTCTGGAATCGGAACTGGGCACTCCTATTCCTCCCGAGGCACGCGAGAATCTTCTGCAAGATATGCCGCGCAGCGCGCTCTATGTCGACACCCTGTTCCCCAATGAGTCTATTGGTCGCATGTTCGACGCGGCGGATCGTTACCTGCGCGATTGTTTCGTGCAATGTTCCGAGGCCTACGATGAGCAGGGGCTGGTGAAGGGCGAACAGCTGATCGCTTTTCTGTCCGGCTTTGCCGAGTGGAATGCCTATGACCACGGCGAGTGGAGCGATCGCTTCCAGAACGCACGAACAGTTTTCCAGCGGCACCGTGAATCCAGAATGTCCTGGGTAGACCACCTGCTGAAACGGGTTGTTGAGCGCCGTGAGGCTGCCCTGTCTCAATGACAACGCCAAATAACGTCAGGAGTAGGTATGAAAAGTAAATCGCGCAATCCCCTCTGGCTGAGGGTTCTGGATCTGGTCACCCGTGGCGTACTAGCGGGTAGCGTGTCCTACCTGCTGACGGGTGCGTTCTCTCCCTTCCTGACGGTGATACTGCTGGCCTACCTGTATTTCGGGAAGGCGAAGTATGGCCCCCAAGGGGAATTGCTCTGCCTCGAGGACGCCAAGGACTCCCTCATCGCCAGCGTCGCATGGCCTTACCTCGCCTGGTACGCCCTGTCCTATGGCGGCAGAATGACACGCGAGCGCCGCATCGACGGCATCAATCTGCTGGTGCTGAGAATGCTGGAGGACGCCGGCGGCCGGCGCCTACCCAGGCCAACCGGCATGCTGGTACCGGCTGGCTATAGCCTGTCCGGGAGGGATCGGTAGATCATGCTGAAGAAACTGGAAGCCATACTCGGCGCCATGGGTTGTGCGGCCGAAGAATTCAAGGCCAGCATCGGACCTCTGCGCGGGAAACCGCCAGTTGAGGAGGCGATTGCCCTATTCAAGGCAAACCCCCTTCGCTGGTTTCGTGATGCCAGGGGTCCATATCGCTGGTGTCAGGACCTCACCAATGGGCGCGTATGGCACACCGAGGACATAGGCATCTACGTCGGCGAGCGGCCCATCGGCTACGTCGAAAGATTCTCGGTCACCAAGGAAACTCGAACCGCTCGTATTGGGCACATCGCTGTCGCCAAGGGACTGGAAGGAAATGGGCTGGGATACGTCATCGCCCATGCTCTGCGGCTCGGCCTGGTGGCCAACTACCAAGTCACCACAATCATTTTTGCCGAAGACCACACCGATTACGAAGAAGCCGGATACCCGGAATTCTTCACTCGCCTGGGCGCCACCGAGGTCGTTGAACAAGTCGGCTGGCGGCCTGTTTGGCACTGGAAATAGTTTCCCAGAACGATCTGGACTTGATCTGTATTCTTTCGTCATCAGTGAAAGGAATATAGGTCCCGCCATGATCTCCGCCACTCAAGCGTACAACTTTGCTCAGAGCCAGCAGAAAGGCGAACAGGCATGGGCGAAAGCGGCTTAATTGGAGAGCACTTCGCTGGCGAGGCAACGCCCTTACGGGTGGCCAAGGTGCTACGTCGCCCCGATGATGCCGACTTCTGGGAAGTGCTTTCTGTCAGCACCGTGAAGTTCGATCCCAGGCCGGGCTGGGTGCTGCTGGCCAAGCCCATCGGCGCCCGCCCCCGGCGCCAGGAACTTGTCTGGATGCACCCGGAAGACAGCCGCTTCGTCTGGGTGCGAACTTTCTACTTTCAGGCGAATTTCTCAGAAACGCCCCAGGTGGGTGGGTAAGCTGTGCCTATTCATCTTCCATTCAAAGGACGAACATGATTTCCGCTCGTCTCACCCCCCTTCAGAAACAGGCCCTACAGTTCGCCATCTGCGATGCCGTGGTCAAGCGGACGAAATTCGGCAATCCCTGGGGCGCTCGCAAGCACCTGCCGAGCGTCGCGCCGGCGACGATCGACAGCCTGTCCAGCCAGAACCTGATCGCTCCCCGCCTGGTGGAGCGCAGCGAGTTCGTGGCGACGCCCTCCGGCCTCGATCTGGCTGAGAAGCTGGGCATCCCGACCAAGCGCCAGGTGAAGGCGCCTGACATGCGCGCCCGGGCCATCATCCTACGGTCCCTGACGATCCCTAACGGAACAGTTTGCGGCCAGACGGATGCCGAGGCCCCCGGCATCTACCAGGGCGCCTTCTTTCTCCATCACGCCTGGATCGAGGACCTGGGGTACGGCACGCTGGAAGCGGCCCACAGCCCGCGCTTCGGCCTGCGCGGCTTCATGCTGCATCTGACCGACAAGGGCCGCAAGCTGGTGGAGGCAACGGATACCTCGGTCACCATCGCCCTGGGCGAAGAGGAAGAGCGCAACCTGCGCGCCGGCGCCCTGCGCCAGGTGATTCTGGAAGATCCCCGGGGCATGTCCGTCGGCAGCTTCAACTGGCAGCTCTGCGTGGACCACATGAACTCCCCGCGGGACCTGTACAAGCGCCTATACGACCCCGCCGCCATCGTGCCCGGTACCGAAGTGCGGCTGATCCGCCGCCGGGATCGGCAGCTGATTGCAACCGCCAGGGCTGCCGACTGGAACCGCATCGACCTCTGGCTTGATCCAGCTTATGGCTGCGGCTATCACTTCGATTGCAACTTCAGCTACTCGACGGGCGAGCCTTTGAACCACTTCTCGCTGCGGGTGTGGGCCCCGTTCCCCGAGGACGACGAGCATGAAAATGTCCGTCCTGGACGGCATGAGCGTCAGTTCGCCCGCGACTGTGGCTTCGACACCATCATGTCCATGCGTGACGCTTGGCGTGCCCGGGCGCGGCCGAACGGGAAAGGCGGCGCGGAGCGGATCGACGGGCTGCTGGTCTATTTGGATGGCCTGCAGGTTCGGGACGCTTCGTGATAGTGGGCGGCGCCGGTAACATTTCATCTTTGCATAAAATCCCTTTTGGATATCTAGCTCAATGACTACGATTGCGAACAACATGCGATACCAAATTTTCAATTCCCTCGACCCCAGCGCTAAGCCCGTGTTCTCGGCGCCGTGGCGCTGGCTTGCGTTTTCGCTGTCCTCCCTTCTGTCGTTGAATTGGAAGTGCTGCCGACTGGTGGATTCGCTAAATGGCGAAACGCTGATGGAATGGGCCCAGGCCACGGGGCCGGTTGTCTTGGGCCAGAACGCAACGATCGCATGCGGAAAGCGGACGCCGGACGGCTGCACTCACACGCTATATTTCGGCACCACGGCTTACGCTGCCGGGTGCGAACCGCCTGGCGGCCATCGGCCAGTGACGATTATTGAGGCCGAAGGGCATAGAGATAGCGCCTTCCAAGACCTGGGCTTCACCCCCAAGCGTCACCGCCTAATCACGCAGGGAGTCTATAGCGGATGCTGGACCTCTTCCGAAGACGACGGCCCAAGCCCGGTGCTGCTGCTCGGCCAGCGCGGAATTAAAGCTGGGCATCTCATCAACGAGGCCATTATCAACGACTAGCGCCGGAAGATCGAGGCCGCCGGCGGTCGAGTCATCTGATCGGAAGGACATAAAAGCTTCATGGGAACTTACATCCACGCCTATGCCGAGCGCCGCTCCAACGGTCAGTGGTTTCCAGCCAGTCTCAGCGGTCTTGTAACCGGCGACGACCACCCAGCCAAGCTGCTTGATGGGCAGAACTACACACTCTTTGGCTGGCTTGCCGATGTCCGCAACTATGCGAAGGTTCCGCCGCTGTCCCTGGCCCGCGGTCTGCCGGCTGATGTGAGCGAGGAAATCGCTCACCTGGCTGATAACGCCAGGGAGCGTGGCCATGGCCGTTTCTCTTGGTTGGGGTTGCGGGAGCTTGTTGCCTTTGACTACGAGGCAACCTTTGAGAACCGCCGCACGGGTAACGGTGGCAGCCAATATGGTGATACCTATCCAGTCGGCATGGGCGAGGTCGTCACGTACCGAGAAGCCTTCGGCCAATGGTTCTTTGACGACATCGACAAGTTGAAAGCCCTGGGCGACATCGATGATGTCCGCATGGTTTTCTGGTTCGACTGACTTCCACGGGAAAGGCCATGGGATTCCTTCTGCTTGCACGTGACCACGAAGTTCTGTTTCAGGTAGCTGGCGGACTGGTGGCCTTCAGCGCATGGGCTGCGCACTCCCAGTTTCGCACCACGCTCTCGAGCACTGCGTTTGTCGGGGTAGGGCTGACCCTCGGATTATTGCCAGCTGTAGCAGCCATCGTTTAAGACCAGAGATTATGCCTAATAGCCCCGCCCCCCTCGTTTCCACGGTCAAGCGCCTGTTCCTTGCTCATCTCCTGATCGTGTCGGCCTATGCCGGTGTTGTCCTGATTCAGAACTGGCGATTCTGGGGGGACGCCCCAGACAGCCAGGTTGGAATCCTGTTCGACGAACGAATGATGAAACAGGCGGGGATTTCGTGCCCAGGGCCCTTGGCTGTCCGCATGGACACGCCTGTCGCCCGATACCGCTGCTCTACGACTGGGATTGTTCTCGGCGCCTTCAAGCTACAGCGCCCCATCATTCCCTGGCCGGCCTACGAGGACGGCGAAAGTGCCGATCTGACCGGCATTATCCAGGCAACCATGGCGAATGCAGAGCACTGACCAGGGGCTCCTTGAGCTTCCGTTCGCGGATGAACCAGCCCCCAGAATGCGCCAGGCCGTCAGCGCCCTGGTGAGAGCAAAGGCCAGGGTCGATCGGCTTGCTCGAGGTGGACTGGATGATCGCGAGCTGGCCACGAGATGCGGCTTGCCGGCCGGCGAGGACGGCACGTCGTTCTTCAAGGAAGTCTTCCCGTTCCCAGGCTGCTGGAAACCACTGGGGGCTTCCGATCTTCGCAACGTTCCACTCGAACTGACCATGGGGCACAGCTGGCGCTGGTACCCCGAGCACGTCGCCCAGGAGAAGCGGGCGTCGTTGCGGGAGCGGTTCCTGTCTTGTACGGACGGGACGGAACGCGCCGTGGTTTGCTGGATTGTGCCCCTCGGCCTCTTCCTGGCGCACGAGGGCAAGAACAGGATCGAGTTTCTGCGCTCCGAAGGCGCGACCCACTACCCGGCTCTAACCACGCCATACGACTACCCGTCGCCAGATCGATTGGCGCTCATCCAGGTGCCAGGCCCTCACGGCGACGAATGGTGGGCAGCCCTCGATCACGACTCGATCGAGCCCCTGCGCTGCCCTGAATGGTCGCTTCCGATCCTCACCGCCTACGGCGTCAGCGTCACCAAAGGATGGCCGGAGGCCTATCCCCCTTACGATGCTGTACGGCAGGAGGTCGACGAGCGCAGCCGCCGAAACTTCCGCCCCCTGAGGGAAGCATCGGTGTCCCTAAAGGCCCTGCAGGCCAAGGAGGTGAAGGCGGCCGAGGAGATATCCACGTCCCTCATGGACTTGCCCGGCGTGCGCCTGAGAAGGGGTTGGAAAAGAGCCATGGCTGCCCTGGTGGCCACCGTCGTGGTCGCCATCCTTGTGGTCCGGCCACAACTTCACGAGCTATCGATTCTTTCGGCCGGTCTTGGCGGGGCATTGATGCTCGCCGTCTTCCTCTTCGGGGAAATACTGGCCGCGCCAGCAAGCCAAAGAGTTGGCAGGTCTGATCGAGGCGACTATCGTCGACGCCTTCCATAGAGGACGAAGTAAAGATGACCGCTACCCCTGTTGTTCTCGAACAAAACTACTTCCACCAGGACGTTGAGGATCTAATTCGCCGTATCGAGGATGACGGGCGCGTAGTTCGTGATCGGCGCACTGCAGAAGAGGCTCTTCTTGACCACCTTCCCTATTCCTGGAATGAACTGCTGAAGGCAGCAAAGGCTGGCCTGTACGAAGAGAGCAAAGGGTATCGGCGGGGAACTGATTTCTGGTCTTCGCAAGACAACGTCCATATCGAACGGCTCAAGAAGAACGCAAAAATCCAGCAGCACCGAATTGAAGCTCTTGTGAAGCAAACCGCTATAGCTGGCGACCCTTCGCCGCTCGTTACAGCCATTTCGGAATGGGCCGGGAAGGATGTGCGCACCCATAAGGCACAGGTGCTTCTAAACGGCATCCCGCACGAGCACTGGATACAGGAACTATCCTTCGTCGCCACCGCCGGTTTCACCTCGACGAGGCGTTGTTGCATAACCCCCGCTCGAGCAAAGCCCCCCAACCCCAAACGGATTTCAGGCGTAAGCGACCGTGACCGGCATGCCAAGGCGGTTGAACGTATTCAGAATGGGGTCGTCTCAGAAAACGGAAAAAATCGTACGCTAAGCCTGAGCTGAGGCCGGCACCCAGCGATAGAGCGTAGGAACGGACACGCCGAGGTTCTTGGCCACGTCCTTGGGCGGCACACCGCTGGCCAGCAGCTTCTTGGCTGACTCGATCTTGCTGTCGGTCATCTTTGGCTTGCGGCCGCCTTTGCGGCCGAGCTGCTTGGCGACTTCCAGCCCGGCGCGCGTGCGCTCGACGGTCAGCTCGCGCTCCATCTCGGCCAGGCTCGCCATGACGTGGAAGAAGAACCGGCCGGAGGGAGATCGGAAGAGCGTCGTGTAGGGAAAGAGTGTCTTCGCCTGTGTAGATC
>ERZ650306.467-NODE-467-length-24762-cov-16.207917_pt1 | contig 24762 bp, 20 predicted proteins | sample MGYA00376242_ERZ650306 | MGnify/ENA primary metagenome ERZ650306 (study PRJEB26733, sample SAMN07839244) | wastewater metagenome | biome: urban; feature: wastewater treatment plant; material: waste water | place: USA: North Carolina | collected 2016-03-31 ... | reverse complement strand
ACACGTAGAGCCGCTGTTACAAAGGGCAATCAAGCAGCATTATCTCGCCGTATGGCAGGACTAAGGCAGCGCCATCAAGGATTTTTCTAGGATTGCAGCATCCGTCTTACGACCATCACCGTGGCTATAATAATTTTTACGGATACCCATCTTGGTAAACCCATGTTTTTGGTAAAGATAAATGGCAGGTAGATTATCCACACTTACCTCTAACATACGGCGCTGTGCCTGTCGGCTGCTTATACGTTGGCATACGGCGGTCAACAACTGGCTTGCCACGCCCTGCCTTTGATAATAAGGCGCCGTGCCAATTTTAAAAATTTCGGCATCTTCAAATAGCTGCTGATACAGACAATAACCCATTACTATTTTTGTCACGTCTTGGGTGGCAATTAATAAATGACTATTGGGGTTAGCGAGTAAGTCGGTAAGAGCCTGCACCGACCAAGCCTCATCCAAAAAAATTGCTTGCTCAATCTGAGCAACTTGGTTAATGATACTGCGATTGATCACATCATCGGCTACAGGGATTTCAGCAAAAACCAATAATGACATCTTAAAGTTCCTCTTTATTTAACATAAAAAAAGAGCCACCGAAGTGACTCCTTTTTTATAATAACTGCCAAGTAACGATTATTCGTTTACTTTGGCAACAACACCTGCGCCTACCGTACGACCGCCTTCACGGATCGCAAAACGTAGACCTTGGTCCATTGCGATTGGGTGGATAAGTTCCACTGCCATCTCAACGTTGTCACCAGGCATTACCATTTCGGTACCTTCTGGTAATTGGATTGCGCCAGTTACGTCAGTAGTACGGAAGTAGAATTGTGGACGGTAACCATTTAAGAATGGAGTGTGACGACCACCTTCTTCTTTTGATAGTACGTATACTTCTGCGTCAAATTTGGTGTGTGGTTTGATTGAACCTGGTTTAGCCAATACTTGACCACGTTGTACGTCTTCACGTTTGGTACCACGTAGTAGTACACCACAGTTCTCGCCTGCACGACCTTCGTCTAGCAGTTTACGGAACATTTCAACGCCAGTACAGGTGGTTTTGGTGGTTGGCTTAATACCAACGATTTCAATTTCTTCACCCACTTTGATGACGCCTGATTCTACACGACCGGTTACGACTGTACCACGACCAGAGATTGAGAATACGTCTTCGATTGGCATCAAGAATGGTTTGTCAATCGCACGTTCTGGTTCTGGGATGTAGCTGTCTAGGGTGTCAAGTAGTTCTAGTACGGCTGGTTCACCGTATTTGCCTTCGCCGCCGTTTAGGGCTTCTAGGGCAGAACCTTTGATGATTGGGGTGTCATCGCCAGGGAAGTCGTAGCTTGATAGTAGTTCACGTACTTCCATTTCGACGAGTTCTAGTAGTTCTTCGTCATCAACCATGTCACATTTGTTCATGAATACCATGATGTATGGTACACCTACTTGGCGTGATAGTAGGATGTGTTCACGGGTTTGTGGCATTGGGCCGTCAGTGGCTGATACGACTAGGATAGCGCCGTCCATCTGTGCGGCACCGGTGATCATGTTTTTAACATAGTCAGCGTGGCCAGGACAGTCTACGTGTGCGTAGTGACGTGCTTGGGTGTCATATTCAATGTGTGAGGTGTTGATGGTGATACCACGGGCTTTTTCTTCAGGGGCTGAGTCAATTGACGCGTAGTCTTTGGCTTCACCACCGTTGTGTTTTGCTGCTACGGTTGCAATCGCAGCTGTTAGGGTTGTTTTACCATGGTCAACGTGTCCAATGGTGCCTACGTTAACGTGTGGTTTAGTACGTTCAAACTTGGCCTTTGCCATAATTTAATCCTCTTTTGTTAATATTAACCCAATGTCTTAGGTCATTTACTTTATTATCAACGCTTATAGGTTATGAAAATTTGACCCATTAAATTTAACAGGTCAAATTGGCTAACTTATAATTTTAACAGTGTCGAATAGGATTGAAGAATTTGAGTGGGTTTAACCACCAAATTGCCAATCAAACTTATTCGTCATCACCTTTATGAGTGAATTTTTTGATGATTTCATCAGCAACGTTACGTGGTGTCTCAGCGTATTTTGCAAATTCCATTGAGTAGGTTGCACGACCTTGAGACATTGAACGTAATTGGGTTGCATAACCAAACATCTCGGCTAGTGGGACTTCAGCACGGATTTGTTTAACGCCGCCAAACATATCATCCATACCTTGAACCATACCACGGCGACGGTTTAAGTCACCCATGATATCACCCATGTAATCTTCCGGTGTTTCAACTTCTACTTTCATGACTGGCTCAAGTAGAACAGGGTTTGCATTCATAAAGCCTTTACGAAATGCCATAGAACCTGCCATTTTGAACGACAACTCATCTGAGTCGACGTCATGATATGAACCATCATACAGTGTTGCTTTAATACCAACGACTGGGTAACCTGCAAGAACACCATTTTTCATACGTTCTTGAATACCTTTGTCTACCGCACCAAAGTACTCTTTTGGTACCACACCACCAACAACTTCTTCAACAAATTCATATTCTTTGCCGTCAGCCGTATCAAGTGGCTCAAGACGTAACCATACATGACCGAATTTACCACGACCACCAGTTTGGCGTACGAATTTACCTTCTTGCTCAACGGTGCTACGAATCGTTTCACGGTAAGCTACTTGTGGTGCACCCACGTTGGCTTCAACGCTAAACTCACGTTTCATACGGTCAACAAGAATTTCTAAGTGAAGCTCACCCATACCGCTGATGATAGTCTGACCAGATTCTTCATCGGTATGAACACGGAATGAAGGGTCTTCTTTTGCCAAACGGTTAAGCGCGATTGACATTTTTTCTTGGTCAGCTTTGGTTTTTGGTTCAACTGCCAATGAAATAACAGGATCTGGGAATTCCATGCGCTCAAGCGTAATGATATTGTTTTCGTCACATAGGGTATCACCTGTTGTTACATCTTTTAGACCCACAAATGCAACGATGTCACCTGCGCGAACTTCATCCACTTCTTTTTGTGAGTTAGCGTGCATCTCAACGATACGACCAATACGCTCACGTTTCATTTTCACTGGGTTATAAACAGAGTCACCTTGTTTAGCAACACCTGAATAAACACGGACGAAAGTTAAGTTACCCACGTACTTGTCATTCATGATTTTGAACGCAAGACCGGCAAATGGTGCATCATCAGATGACTCACGCGTCGCTTCAGTTTCAGCTTTGTCATCTAGCACACCTTTGATCGCATCAACGTCATTGGGTGCTGGTAAAAAGTCGATAACCGCGTCAAGCATACGTTGTACGCCTTTGTTTTTGAACGCAGTACCACAAAGCATTGGCTGAATTTCGCCGGCTAGGGTACGTGCACGTAAACCTGCTACGATATCTTCACGTGATAAATCACCTTCTTCTAGGTATTTATCCATCAACTCTTCTGAAGATTCAGCGGCTGCCTCAACCATGTTGTTACGCCATTCTTCAACAATGTCATCAAGGTCAGCAGGAATCTCTGCATATTCAAATTTCATACCTTGAGAAGCAACATCCCAAATAATGGCTTTCATTTCTAAAAGGTCAACAACCCCTTCAAAGGTATCTTCCGCACCGATTGGTACAACCACAGGGACTGGGTTACCACCAAGACGTTGTTTTACTTGGTCAACAACGCGGAAGAAGTTTGCACCCGTACGGTCCATTTTATTGACGAACGCAAGACGCGGTACTTTATATTTGTTTGCTTGACGCCATACGGTTTCTGACTGAGGCTGTACACCACCAACCGCACAATAAACCATACATGCACCATCAAGTACACGCATTGAACGTTCTACTTCAATGGTGAAGTCAACGTGACCGGGGGTGTCAATGATGTTAATACGATGTTCTGGGTATTGATGACCCATACCTGACCAGAAACAAGTGGTTGCCGCTGAGGTAATAGTAATACCGCGCTCTTGTTCTTGTTCCATCCAGTCCATGGTTGCAGCACCTTCATGCACTTCACCTAGCTTATGGTTTTTACCTGTATAAAACAAAATACGTTCAGTTGTTGTCGTTTTACCCGCATCAATATGTGCAGAGATACCGATATTACGGTAGCGATTCAAGGGTGTTGTACGTGCCATAGTTAATTCCTAAGGACTAAAGATTAAAATTATTCCATTATCAATAAACAGTTATGTCTTAAAATGAATAATAATTAGTTTTAACGTTTGATTGAAAGATCGACAACCAACTAGATAAAAGAAAGCCTTACTCTTGACATAAGTGCTGTATGATAAGAGCTTGCCATGACAAATGCATGACAAGCTTGTTTTTCAATATGCAATATTGGGCTGAATTTGCAAACTTCAAGTCACCCAATATCATCTATTTTATTATAAGCTAATTGCTACCTAGGTGATAGCAATCAGTATCAATTAGAAACGATAGTGTGAGAACGCTTTGTTTGCGTCAGCCATACGGTGAACTTCGTCACGTTTTTTCAGTGCATTACCTTTGCCATCAGCCGCGTCTAGCAATTCACCTGCTAAGCGTAAAGCCATAGATTTTTCAGAACGTTTTGCAGCCGCATCAACTAACCAACGCATTGCTAATGCAGTACGACGGGAGGGACGTACTTCCATAGGAACTTGGTAGGTAGCACCACCCACACGGCGAGCTTTTACTTCCACCATTGGGCGAACTCTTTCTAACGTATCTTCAAAAAATTGTACAGGGTCAATGCCCGAGTTTTTTTGTAAAACACGGTCTAATGCACCGTATACGATTGATTCTGCAACTGATTTTTTACCGTCAACCATTACATGGTTGATGAATTTAGCAAGTGTTTTGCTACCAAATTTAGGATCTGGTAGGATTTCACGGGCAGCGATGACGCGACGTCTAGGCATGATAATTTCCTTGTGTATTCAGGGTAGTCTGGTAGCTAAGCGGTTGCTTTTCACCAGCCTTACTGCATAGTATTGTAAAACTATAATCAACTATGCAAACAATGTTAAAAAATGGGGTAAAAAACGGCTAAAATTATGCTTTAGGACGTTTTGCGCCGTATTTTGAGCGGCCTTGTTTACGATCTTTTACGCCGGCACAGTCAAGTGCGCCACGAACTGTATGGTAACGAACACCCGGTAAGTCTTTTACACGACCACCACGGATAAGTACAACACTGTGCTCTTGTAGGTTGTGACCTTCACCACCGATGTAGCTAGATACTTCAAAACCTGACGTCAAACGTACACGGCATACTTTACGCATTGCTGAGTTTGGTTTTTTTGGTGTGGTAGTGTATACACGGGTACACACGCCACGGCGTTGTGGGCAAGCTTTTAAAGCTGGCACTTTTGATTTTTCAGTAATGGTATTGCGACCTTTACGAATTAATTGATTTGTAGTTGCCATAAGGCACTCTCTCCCGTTTGTTGTCAAAAAATCTCTAAAAACCGCTAATAAGCTATTTTTAGGACAGCGTATTATAGAGATTTTTATTGGTTTTATCAACTAAAAAATTACCTAGATGATGTATATGATGATTGTTAGCAAAATTTGAAGAAAAGTAGGGGAAGGCAAATTATCGAACATTGTGCTTATCAAACATCGTGCTTATCAAGCACACAGGTATCAAACACACTGTAAAACATCACCACAGACTAAAATAAAAAAGACCAAAACTAAAAGAACCAATGCGTTAACTTTGAAAACCTTAAGAAACTTATCGGGTAAAAGTCAACGTATTGATTCTAGCTCAGTTATTATTTATGGTTATTCTTCAGTCGTATGCGTCAACTTTGGCGCGGGGGCAAATACCGACATCGCAATTTCAATCACTTCATTGATAATTATATTGTTGTAAGCCGTACCCAAGCCAACCGCAGTGAGTGGAATGACTTTATGTAAAAAACCGAAATTAAACTGCTCAATGTTAATATTAAACTGCGTCGATAGTTCTTCTAGTTTGGTTAATATCCCCATCGCTGATTGGCTGTCTTCTTCGGCAAGTACTGCCGCTCTATATTCTTCAATCGACTGGTCGGCCATCGCTTCAAATATACCCAAGCCTGCGAGCAAAGTTTGCTTTTCTTGCAATTTATTGAGATCCACTTTAGCTAAAATTTCATAAGCAATGGCGATACCTTGTTGGCCCGTCAACGGACGGTCATAAATTGCACTGATTTGGAAAATCGTCCGTAAACACACCGCCAATAGCCACATTGTATCTACCAAAATACCGGGTAAACCCGCCAAGTTACTAAGTCCACCTAGCGTGGCTAAAGCACGGTTTTGATCGCCAATACTACGGGCTAGGGCTTGTCGTTCACTAGTAACCAAAGTGTCTTTAAAACGCGCATCACGCGCCAAATCAAAATTCGCCCAATTTTGCGACAGTTTACCGACTTGGGAAAAAACCGCATCTGTTGCTTTATCAAAACTTGCCTTGGGGATTAGTGAGGTCGCCATTTTGGTATAACTGCCAAATGGGGTTTTACCAAGTAGTTTTTTTGATAGTTTGGGAATATGCTCATGAAACGCATTTTTATCATTTGATAACGCTTGTTGAAGGCTATCAAAATCAATATCCGCTAATGGTTTGGTTTGTATCGTATCTTTTGCGCTCAGTTGTGCTAATTTGTGACCCAGCGCTTCAAAGACACGGCGGCTAATAGAAGTAGAGGCTGACATAAGAGTTATCCTTGATATTATGCTTTTGTTTAGAAAATACTGTTGTAGTAAAACAGGGTAAAGAAAGTGACCGCACTTTTCAACTTTAATGCGTAAAGAGACGTTACACAATGATATCTTTTATCGATTTGTTTGAGTGTTACGCGTATATCGATTTTGGATTAAGACAAGATAACTAACCATAAACGTGATGAATAGCTGTAGCGTAAGAAATATTTTGTAACATTTTTGGGGAAAAACTAGGCAGGTGAAATCCAGCGGGGTACAATAGCGTGATATTTATCATCAATTGATTAAACCAAAAGGAATGGTATATGCAGCGCGTTGTAATCACAGGGGCAGGACTTATCTCGTGTATTGGTAATGACTTAGCCACAGTCAGCGAGTCGCTACAGCAAGGCAAATCGGGCTTGGTATTTAATCCAATTTATCAAGAAAAAGGCTTTAAAGCCTGTGTCTCAGGTAGTATTGATGACGATAACCTAGATACTTCACATATCGATCGCAAACTTAAACGGTTCTTGTCAAAAGCCAGTCTATACGCCTATCTAAGTGCGCTACAAGCAATCAAGCAAGCAGGATTGTCATTAACAGATATTGCTCATAACACTAATATCGGCGTGGTAGCAGGTTCGGGTGGGGCATCGAGTGCCGATGTGGCGGCAGCGGTAGACGCAATGCGCGAAAAAGGCTTGCGCGGTGTCGGCGCCATGGCAGTGCCAAAAACCATGGCAAGTACGGTATCAGCCAGTGTTGCAACGGGGCTAAAGATTGGCGGGATTAGCTACTCTATTGCATCAGCTTGCGCGACCTCAACGCATTGTGTGGGTCATGCTATGGAGCTGATTCAATTGGGTAAACAAGACATCGTGATTGCAGGGGGCGGCGAGCAAGAAGACTGGACACAATCTTGTATGTTTGATGGTATGGGTGCGATGAGCACACAGTACAATGACAAGCCGCAACTCGCCAGTCGCCCTTACGATGCAGATCGAGACGGCTTTGTGATTGCAGGCGGTGGTGGTATGGTGGTGGTTGAGAGCCTAGACTCTGCTAAACGACGCGGCGCGACTATTTTGGCAGAGATTGTTGGCTATGGCGCAAGCTCTGATGGGGCGGATATGGTAGCACCCAGTGGCGTAGGTGCGGTCAATTGTATGAAACAAGCGCTTAAACAAGCAGGCTTAAATTCTGTTGACTATATCAACACTCATGGTACCAGTACACCGATTGGGGATATCACCGAGCTTGAAGCGATTCGCCAGGTGTTTGGAAGTGAATTACCACCCATTAGCTCAACCAAATCAATGACAGGTCATAGCTTGGGTGCAGTAGGGGTGCAAGAATTGATTTATTGTTTGTTGATGCTCAATCAAGGCTTTATTGCGCCCAATATTAATATTGAAAATTTAGATGACAATGCCAAAGATTTTGATATTGTGCGTGAGAAACGGGATGCAAATCTTAATACGATTATGACCAATAGCTTTGGTTTTGGTGGTACCAATGCAAGTTTAATCATCAAAAAGTTTGTTGAATAAATACTGATGGACCGTCATAATTGATAAAAATAGGCGATGACAGTTACCCGATTGTTATCGCTTTTTTGACGCTAAATATAATCATAAAGGTAAAGCATGTACCCAATGCCAAGTTTACAACATCTTGCGCCCTCTCAACTCATCACCCTGTTACAACAGTTTAATACGACCAATAATCATGCAATCTATCCGCTTTGGCTCAATAACGATGGTCAAAATGTTATTGGTTTATTGCCCAAAACAATATTTGAAATACATTCTCAAAATCAGCTATATCAGCTTACCCAAAAGCAACGTCAAAATTGCTCATTCGATGATTTTAGTTACTGTGATACTGTGATTAATACTGGGGCTGATACTGCGACTAATACTACCACTAATAGGGCAGCTGAGGGTGTTGATATTGGCGAATTAACGGCTGTGCTTGAGGCTTATCAACACCAGCAGCTATCATCTAGGCAGTCTGCTATCCAACATACAGCTAATGTGAACTACCAAGATGGCTTTATAGGTTTTGTTAGCTACGATTTATCAGCACATTATTTAGCAAATGCAAACCATGTGCAAGCAAGTACACATCACGGGGAAGCCAGTTACTTAACGCCCAATCAGCCGCAGCTATTTTTGGGACATTATGATATTTATTTGACCTTTGAAAATAATCATTGGCAACTACATGCAACCACGCAAGAAGCCATTGAGCAAATGGATGTGATTCAACATTGGCTGACGCAAACGTTAACGGTTGAAAATAAGCCTGTTGTCAACCCTATAATGCTGCAGCCAATTTGGCAAACCAGCGATTATGAACACGCCTTTTACAAAGTTCAAGACTACCTAACAGCAGGCGATTGCTACCAAATTAATCTTACCCAATGCTGGCAAGGTGAGTTGTCCAATCAGCAGTTGGTGGATTATCTGCCAAGTTTGCATCACTCGACTAATGCCCCGTTTGCAGGCTATCTTGGGTTAAAAAATTTTGAACTACTAAGCTGCTCGCCTGAGTTGTTTTTTACCTTTGCCAACAATGCCCAAGGCGAAAATTGCATTATTACCAAACCGATAAAAGGCACGCGCCCACGCGGACAAAATGTAGCCGCTGACCAAGCCAATAAAAATGAGCTTGCCAGCAGCGAAAAAGACATCGCCGAAAATGTCATGATTGTCGATTTGCTGCGCAATGATTTGGGCAAATATGCCAAGACTGGAACGGTAAAAGTCCCAAAACTGTTTGATATCGAAAGTTTTAGCAATGTCCACCATATGGTGAGCACGATCACTGCCACCCTCAAAGATGACATTAGCCCTTGGACGGTATTGTTTGAAAGTCTGCCGGCTGGCTCGATTACCGGTACACCCAAAAAGCGCGCGGTAGAAATCATCAATGAATTGGAAGCCAAACCGCGCGGGGCTTACTGTGGCACCATGGGGTATCTCAATTTTGATGGTACAGGGCAATGGAATGTGCTGATTCGTACGCTACAAGCTTTAGATAGTAATGTCAGTCTGTGGGCAGGCGGCGGCATCACGATTGCGTCAGACTGTGACGCAGAATACCAAGAATGTTTTGATAAAGTAGGAAATTTACTAAAAATATTACACCAGTAAAGTTACAACAACCTGCCATCAAGTGCGGTATTGATTTCAGCTGCACTGATGGGCACGCTTCCGCCCTCAAATGGATTAAACACTGGCTCAATATCATAAAAGGCGATATGGGTATCCACAATCGCCAATTTTTTGCGACCCAGTTGCTGGCTAAATGCCAATAAATCCGCTTGATGAGCGAAGCGATAAGTCACCACCTCGCCTGTTTCGATATTTTGGCATTTGATAAAAAACTGCATGCTAGGGTCACTCACAGCGGTCAAACCAAATTTGTTAAGGTATCTAGTAAGCGTTGGTTTTGTTCTGCTGTACCGATGGTGATACGCAAATAACTGCTAATTTTTGGCTTGTTAAAATGACGAACAATCACCCCTTGCGCCCGCAGTTTTTCAAATACCTGTATAGTTTCCCCCATTGAAGCAGGTGGTTTGGCAAACACAAAATTGGCTTGTGAAGGCAAGACAGTAAAGCCTAATTGGGTCAAAGCTTGCGTGACATCATGGCGTAGTGCAATGACTTTTTGGTTGCAGGCAACAAAATAATCGTTATCTTGCAAGCTAGCAACTGCGCCTGCTTGGGCAAGGCGATCTAGGGGATAGCTGTTAAAACTATTTTTATAGCGATTTAATGCTTCAATCAGTGAGTGATTGGCAAACGCCATGCCGACACGCAGCCCCGCTAATGAGCGAGACTTTGAAAAGGTTTGGGTTACCACTAAGTTGTCATATTTATCAATCAAACTGACCGCAGAGGCATGGGGTGTGTCTGCAAAATCAATATACGCTTCATCAATCACAATGACCGCATTGCGATGTTCTTGAAGGAGTTTTTCGATATCCGCCAGCGGCAAAAGTACCCCAGTTGGCGCATTGGGATTGGCAATAATAATGCCACTGCAAGGGCGGCGATAGTCATCGACATCAATGCTAAAATCGGCTTTGAGCGCAATGGTCACCAAATTCACGTGGAAAGTATCGGCATACACAGGATAAAAACTATAACCAATATCAGGGGTTAATACCGAGCGGTCTTTGACAAAAAAACAAGCAAAAATATGCGCCAAAACTTCATCAGAGCCATTACCGACAAAAATCTGATTGGGGGCTACATCATAAACTTCCGCCATTACCGCACGGAGTTCATCAGATTCTGGGGCAGGGTAGCGCTTTAAATGATCGGCTTGATTGAGCAAAACTTGTGCGATAGCTTCAGCGACTTTGGGGGAGGGTGGAAAAGGGTTTTCATTGGTATTAAGCTTACACAGATTGTCATGCTTGGGCTGTTCACCCGGTGTATAGGGCGTTAGGTTGCGAATCAAGGTGCTCCATAGTCGAGTGTTAATTTCGGGCGTTGCATCTGCGTTTGAAGTAAGCGTATCCACCATGACAAATCCTTACAAGATAATCAATGTGTTAAATCAATATGGCAAGTCAATTTGCTAAGTCAATTTACCAAATTAAGTTACCAAACCAATGCGCCAAAGCTTGGCACAAACAATACATAGTAGCATAAATTGGTTAAAAATTTATCTACCGCAGCCCACTGATATCATAAAATTTGGGCCCAACGGTTGAGCAAAACGGATAGACAGTGAATTTTTAGCCGTTATGTGAATAAACCGTGCGCTGGCTTGGCGAATGTGTTAAAAGATAACCTTTTAAATCAAGCCCGTTAAACCAAGCACCTTAACTCAAGCCCATTAAAATAAGCTTATTAAATCATCCTTGATAATAAGTTACCTAGTTAAAACTTTGGAAGATGTATGAAATTCTCAGCGTCGCAATCGAGCGAGTCGAATATTCACCCTGCTGCTAACGTGTCTCAGATCTCGGTAGCGACTGCCCCGAGCAAGGCATTGATTGTCACGGTAGTCCTTGCGATTTTATTACTGGCTATCAATATGCGCGCGCCGATTATTGGGTTTGGTGCGGTGGCAAAGCTGGTTCAGCAGGATTTGGGGTTAACGACCAAAACCATTGGTTTGATTGGTACGATTCCTGTCATGGCATTTGCATCGAGTTCGTTTGTTGCGCCTATGCTGTCACGGCGAATTGGCCTAGAAAACACCATGATTTTGGCAACCAGTTTGCTTGCTATCGGTATTTTTGTGCGCGTGGCGCATCCGCAATTAGGGTTTTTGCTAGCGGGCACGGTGCTGCTATCGTTGGCGATTTCACTCGGCAATGTATTAATCCCTGCCGTCATCAAAAAATACACCCCCAATCACATTGGGCTTGTGATGGGAAGCTACTCGATGTTTTTGTCGGTGTTTGCTGGCTTTGCGTCAGGCATTGCGATGTGGCTTGTCAGCTTGTCCAACTGGCAATTTGCACTGGGGGTATGGGGCTGGGTCTCCGTGGCAGCGGTGGCTGCTTGGCTAATGGTCGCCCATTTGCGGTTACGGCAAAAAATTAGCACCCATGATGCTCAAGTCATTAATCAAGCGGTTGCCGAAGCAGGACAACCAAGCCGAAAATCGGTCTGGAAAATCCCGATGGCGTGGTGGATTAGTGCGTTTATGGGTTTGCAATCACTACTTTATTATACGCTCGCCAGTTTTTTACCGTCGTTACTCATTGATAAAGGGCTGAGCAAAGCGCAAGCAGGCAATGTGGGCATGGTGTTTCAATTGGTCGCTTTTCCTTCGATTTTACTGTTGACCAAATGGGTTTCTAGCCAGTGGAATTTACGCACGTTAGCGTTGCTTGCCGCAGTGGGAAACTTGGTAGGCGTGTTTGGCTTTGGGTTTTTGCCCCTGCAAGGCTGGGTATGGGTTTGGAGTATTGCATCAGGCTTTGGATGTGGGGTGATTTTTACCTTATGTATGATGATTTTTACCTTAAAATCAAAGGATAGCCAACAAGCCGCTGAACTGTCAGGGATGGCACAAACCGTGGGTTATAGCATCGCAATAACCGGTCCGATTGTGACAGGGTGGCTTAAAGACTTGAGTCATACTTGGACACTATCGATGGGGTTTTTAACCATTTTGATGGCGATTAATTGTGTGTTTAGTTGGTTGGCAACGCAAAACAAAGCGATTGAATAGCGAGGAAAAATTTGGGGTAACCTTGCGCGTTTTCCCCCGTATTTTTATGTTAAAGGCTTGTGTATCTTTCAGCTAAATTGAGTAAAAAATCCTGTTTATTGCCAACTTTTTATCTATACTGTGAGCGGCATTACTAATGCAATTAACTAACGGCAATAGTGTTGGTAATGCGGTATTTTTATTCTTAACAACCCTATAGCCAATCTTGGTAGCCAACCTTGATAGCCAATCAGGCGATAACGTTGTCTAGTCAAGATTAGCCATCTTATAAAATTAGCCACAAAAAATAATTATCCGAGGAAAATAATATGTCAAACGATAAACGTATTTCAGACACCATGGAACAAGCGTTAAACAAGCAAATGATGGAAGAAGCCACACAAGCGCAGGCATATATTGCGCTAGGCAGCTGGGCGGAAGTGAACAATTACCGAGGTATTGCAGATTTTTTCTACAAGCATTCGGCTGAAGAACGTAACCATATGTTCAAATTTTTAGCTTACATCAATGAGCGTGGTGGCGAAGCTAAAATTGAAGCGATTCCCGCACCGCGTGACAACCCTGTCAGTCTCGAAACCTGTATTGAAGACGTCTGGCAACATGAGTTAGAAAATACAAAAAAAATCTATGCACTGGTGGACCAAGCCATGGCAGAGCGCGATTGGGCAACGTTTAATTTCTTACAATGGTTTGTCAAAGAACAAATCGAAGAAGAAGCGTTAATCAATAACCTACGTGATAAATTTGCCTTGGCATCAAAAGATAAGGCAGATAACCAAAACTTCTATGAGTTAGATAAAGACATGGCATCAGCCCCTCAAGAAGGTGATTTGCCGCGTGAAACATCGCTGGAATAATTTTGCCTGCATAAAAAAAGCTGAGAATCAATCTCAGCTTTTTTTTACTTCATTACTTTTTATTTCAGATTTTACTTCAGTGTCAGCTTAGCTTTTTAAATTAACTTTTTAAACTAGCTTTTTAAACTAATATCACTGGCATCAACGGGCAATTGATTGGGTTTTAACGCCACTGGCTGTGATACCAACGCCGCTTTAAATACTTCATCAATCGTTTCTACTGGCTGGATGCTTAAGCCCTGTTTGACATTATCAGGAATATCAATCAAGTCACGCTCATTGGATTTTGGAATCAACACGTGTTTGATACCGCCACGATGGGCTGCAAGCAGTTTTTCTTTCAAGCCACCGATACGCAGCACTTTGCCACGCAAGGTAACTTCGCCTGTCATGGCAATATCGGGGCGGATGGCAATACCTGTCATCGCAGAGGCTAACGCAAGCGTTAACGCAATACCGGCGGATGGACCGTCTTTGGGGGTCGCACCTTCTGGCATATGCACGTGGATATCTGTGCCTTTGAGCTTATCGTAGCTGACGCCTAAGCTATCAGCACGGGCACGAACCACCGTCATCGCCGCACGAATTGACTCTTTCATCACATCGCCTAATGAACCTGTAAAACTTAGTTCACCTTTACCTTGCACCGCAACTGCTTCAATGGTCAACAGCTCACCACCGACTTGTGTCCAAGCCAAACCTGTGACACGGCCGACTTCAGGTTCTTGCTCCGCCAAGCCATAATCGAATTGGTATACACCCAAGTAATCAGCGACATTTGAACTATCGACCGTTAATTTGTGTGCCGCGGTTTTATCTTCCGCTTTGTCTTTGCCCGATGATTCAACATTTTGTTTCACCACTTTGCGGGCGATTTTGTTGATTTCACGTTCAAGGTTACGCACACCTGCTTCACGGGTATAGCGTTGTACAATCGCTTTGAGTGCCTCATCGGTGATATCAATTTCAGTATCACTTAAGCCATTTTGCTTGATGGCTTTTGGTACTAAGTATTTATCCGCGATGCTGATTTTTTCATCTTCGGTATAACCCGGCAGACGAATCACTTCCATACGGTCAAGTAATGCAGGCGGAATATCCATACTATTGGCGGTACAGATAAACATCACTTGTGATAAGTCTAAATCCATATCCAAGTAGTGGTCGTTAAAGCTATGATTTTGCGATGGGTCTAACACTTCAAGCAGCGCTGAAGCAGGGTCACCACGAAAATCTTGCGCCATTTTATCGATTTCATCGAGTAAGAATAGCGGATTTTTCACGCCCACTTTTGATAGTGATTGCACGATTTTACCTGGCATAGCACCGATATAGGTACGTCGGTGTCCACGAATTTCAGCTTCATCTCGCACACCACCCAATGCCATACGGATAAACTCACGACCTGTCGCACGGGCAATGGATTCACCTAAGGATGTTTTACCCACGCCAGGCGGACCTACTAAGCAAAGAATCGGACCTTTTAAGGTATCCACACGAGATTGCACTGCCAAGAACTCCAAGATACGATCTTTCACGTCTTGTAAACCATAATGGTCAGTGTCAAGCACGTCATGGGCTTTATTGAGGTCGATTGAGACATCACTGGTTTTGTTCCAAGGGGTGTCTAAAATCCACTCTACATAGTTACGCACGACCGATGATTCAGAAGAGGCAGCTGGCATGGTTTTGAGTTTACGAAACTCATTTTCTGCTTTTTTACGCACCGTTTCTGGCAAATCGGCTTCCGCTAAACGTTTTTCTAGCTCGGCAATATCGTCATCTTCATAATTCTCACCGCGTTCTTCATGAAGGTCAGAAAGCTCAGATTTTATCGCTTTCATTTTTTCATTTAAGAAATACTCGCGCTGGTTATTTTCCATCTGGCGACGGACCGCTTCTTGTAATTCTTGCTCGATATTGTGCTCGGCACTTTGCTGAATCAAATAGTCTGACAGCTCTTTGATATGCGCCGTCAAATCATCGACTTCCAAAAAGTTTTGTTTAATCGATAAATTGAGTGAGACACGCGTCGCAATGAAATATACCAACTCTTCAAGTTGGGTGATACGCTCAGCCACACGAATCAACTCGCGTGAGTTACGTAGGCGATTTTCGGCATATTTGCTAAACAAAGCAACTAACGCTTCTTTGTGCGATTTTTGCGTTTTAGCGGTCATATTCACGGTGATAGGCGCTTTTTCAAAATCGGCAAGTAATACCGCTTCTTCCTCATCGGTGTCTTGAATGTCCACTAATTTTGCACGGTACAGACCTTCAATCAGCACTTTGATGCAATTTTCGTCATTTTCATGTGGCATGGTATTGACGACACGGCACACCGTACCATATTCAAATAGATTACTGGCATCAATGTCCTCAGATAGTGAGTCTTTTTGTGCCACCACCAATACTTTATTGTCAAATTCATTTTGCGCAAGCTCGACTGCTTTGACTGAGGGCGTACGACCCACAAATAAAGCAATTTGCATTTGTGGATACACCACAACATCACGTAAAGCTAACAATGGTAGCGTCGTGAATTCTTGCGACTCAGATGATTCTGGATTTGTCATTAAAACATCATCTTGCATATACTATGTCCCCTTAAATAACACAACAAGCAACTGACCATTTGTGAGCAAATGATGGCTTGCTGATAGACTTAAAAATATAAATGGCGTCAATGCAAAAAATTGCAAGGCTAGCGATTCAAAGGGAAAAAAAGAATATATGAAGGGATTTAAAAGGCTAAAAATTGTGGTGGCTAAGGCAATTTTCTAGCTCGGCATAGCAAAAAGACATTTAAAATAAGAGTCAAGATAATTAAAAAAAGCCCAAATTTGACGCTTGAAGGAAAAATATCTAGCATGGCGCCATAATCTTCAATTATTAAACGCTCGTATTGGGCTTGACTTCCTCCCCTCTCTAAAGCAAGGGGATTCCTTCTGCAAGACGGTGAAGCCCCACCGCAAACCTTAAATAGTGGCAACCGCCCGTACGACACACCGTACATTTAAGGTTCTTATTTTAAACTAATCCTACCATTAGGATTGTCAATAGACACGGATTAGCTTAAGTGTGTGTTTGGAGTGCCTTACCAGTTAAGTTACTGCGTACTCGCAATTTAGTCTTAACTTAACTGTTGAGTGCAAGACATTAAATATAGTGATATGAGTATAGCAAATCTTATAGAGTTAAGCAATTGCCTTATATCCACCGCCTAAAGGCGGTGGTTTTACGGCAACGGCTGATAAAGTCACTCTAATATTGATTCATTACTGCCTAGAAGTCATCCAAGTCTTCAGAATTCACTCGGGTAAAGGCATCCGCTTGCATCAAGAGTTGATTCAATCTCTCTGGATTCATGACACTGGCAATGTCTGCATCGCTTAATTCATTAAGATTTTCAGTTAATTTGGCATTATTAGTGGGTGAATCTGAAGCGGTAGTTGGAATGCTGTCATTGTTTTTTTTATCGTTCATTTAATTATTATCCATTCATTCTTTAGACACCAAATAGCGTCTAAATAACCATAGTTTACTCGGCGTGATAAGGGCATCAAGCTTGATATCCCAAGGATTGCTGTCAAGTTTGTCAACCAATTGAAAATCATAAGCCCAGCCAATTTTAAGCGGTTTGTTTTTAGCCTTGGCTAAGGTGCGGTCATAGTAACCGCCACCCATGCCCATACGATTACCAATTTTATCCGCTGCCACTAACGGCATAAATACTACATCAAGCTTGGACGCTTTAACCATTTTTCCTTTCTCAGGTTGGCGCATACCCAGTGGGTGTTTGGGTAGGCGAGATTGTCGCCAAGTTTTTTGAGTAAACTCGATAAATACAAGCGGCTGATGTTTGCCAGTGACGACAGGTAAATAAATACGATAGCCGCGCTGTCTTGCCCAATCCATCAGCGGTTGGGTAGGCATTTCCCCAAAGGCATCTGCAAAAATCCCGATTTTGACATTTTTGCCAGTTAAAGCAGGATGCTGTAGTCGGTTTAAACTTCGTCGTGCTTGATAAGCCGCACGATTACGGTGGCGCTTGGATAAGCATAGACGTTGTTGACGTAACTGTTTACGCAAGTGATGAGCATTCATAGATTCATAGCGATGATGGATTGGTAATGGACTATATTTAAGCCATTCATAATACATCATGATAATAAATCAAAATCAAAAAAAAGCCAAATGGCTGATTTGGCTAATTAGGTTTAGCTGCTTAGCTATTTATTCACTTATTTATTTGTTTAAACACCCAAACATCCTACCGCTAGTGTATAACCCATAACAAGTGTCCACTACCTATTATTAGCTATTAGGCGATTCCCTTTGAAATCTTTGAAAAATAAAGCATTTTTGTGGGCGCTAACACTAGATTTTAATAGCCCTACAGACTCAAACTTAACCAGCAGCGTCTGTAAAAGATGATATGATTGCTGATAATGAGGATGACGGTTTATGTATACGTCTTTAAATTTTTATCTCAAGTCCAATTACTAAAGTTTGGCTTGTAAGTTAGCTCGTTTGTAGTTTATGTTGCATTTTTTTAAATTGCTGTGCCAATAACTTAGGAAAAATTCATGGATGCACTCAGTATGTTGCTTGAAGATATACATTTGTATCAAACTCAGTATCACTATATACACGCCACTGGGGAGTGGTCGTTTGAGTTAGATAAAAAAGATTGTATCGTGTTTTATTTGATTACCACAGGTGGGATTAGTATTAAGGTCGATGATGTGTATCGCAACGCACACGCGCGCGATGTGGTCATGGTGCCAGGCGGCAAAAAACACCTTATTTGTGGTGTGGGGCAATCTGATATTCCATCAATTGACATTGCCCCGTTATTAAGCAACCAGACTGTTGAAACTATCAACTTAGGCAAACCCGCTATTCATAGCAAAGGTGATGAGCCAGCGCAAACAACTGAAATAGTCGCGATTGTGTGCCATTACGATCGAGAGATTACGCGCCCGTTACTAAGCGCTTTACCAAAAATTTTGCCAGAAAGCGAATCAAACGATGAGCAAAAAATGATTATGCTTGATTTGGGTGTCAAATTTTTGGCATTAGAGTCTGAGCAGAACCGACTTGGCAAAATGACCATTATCAATCGTATCGCCAGTATTTTGATGATTGAGTGTGTACGCAGCTATATTGAGGACTTGCCCGAAGCGACAGATAATTGGCTAAAAGCTGTAAAAGACCCTTACCTTGCCAAGGCGTTGGCAGTCATGCATGATCGACCTGAGACCAATTGGACCATTCATAAGTTAGCCGAGGTCGCAGGAATGTCACGCAGTAGTTTTGCCGAGCATTTTCGTGAAGTGGTGGGGGTGCCGCCGTTAACTTATTTAACCGACTATCGACTTCGTCTTGCCGCGCGGTATTTACGGCTACAAGAAAATAGCATCAGCCGTATCAGTGAGTTAGTGGGTTATGCCTCCGATAGTACCTTTAGCCAAGCATTCAAACGCGTGTATAAAATGTCACCACGAAAATATCGCCAGTCGTTTCGAACCGAGGGTGTACATTTTGCTGACAGCTTGGGCGAGCAATAAGTCGGTAGTCGAGAACCCTAATTAACCACAAAAAAGCAGGTTTGCTGCGGTTTTGTGGTTATTGCCACTTTTATAGCAAGCTTTATGTCTTATAGCCAGTTTATGGCAACTAAGAATGACCAGTCTATTTTCATAGCAATATCTGTTAGGTTATGTCGACAGGGGTATGATATAGTGACAAGCACTGTCCCATATTTTATCAGCTGCGATTGCCAACATGGAAACTTCAACTACCAAAGGTCAACCTGTCGAAGCACATGGCTTGCACATCAAGCCCAATCCAGAACACCCTGCGATGGACCATCGTGGTGTTAACCCAATGGATGTTACCAGTCAATACACCGCCGTGTTTCATGCACAAGAAAACGCGGTAACTCAGTATTTTGAGCACTCCCATCCCCATCAACTATTATTTTATATCTCAAGTAAAAAAGCCCAGTTTATTGAAACTAAAAAACTGCAAGTCGCCAAATATTTGAACATGCGCGATAATGTTGGGCTGATGCAACTGCAGCATTTGTTCAATAATTTACATATCGTTGATGATTTGGTGATGTCGATTAGCCATCATTTACCGCCGCAGCGACCGATTGGTTGGCAGATTGTCAGCCAAAACAAAAATTTAATGAACTTACCAACCGTAGGCTTGCTGACATCGTCCGCTGAATTTCGCGGTCTTGAGCATAGTTTGGCGGCGACCGTGATTGAGTTTTTGGGGGTGGCGTGCTATCACAACGACCGGGGTTATTTTGTGGGGCATATTTTAGGTTATCTATTTAGTTGTTATTATTTTGCCCATCTCGGTGTCAACTATTCAGTCACCCCGTTAAAAGAGGCGGCGATTCTCAATTACCCTTACCAAGTCATCAATGTGGCAGAATTGGTGAGACTATTGCAATCACTCGATGAGTCGCTCAAAGCGCAAGTGTATCAATTAGCCATCTATTGTGCGCAAATCAGTGAATACGCGGTTGACAAACGAATCGAGAAAATGCTGATTACTGAGGTCAATAGCTTTAACAAACAAGACTTGCGCGATGAGCTATCGGTGTTGGTACAATATGATTCTAATGAAAACGAGTCTTTATTTCAGCCTATTAAGCCTTTAAAATAACGCTAATCTTACCCGTTGGGAACTCACATGCCCGCATTTCAGTATAAAGCCATGGATACCCAAGGCAAGTCACACCAAGGTATTCTTGAAGCCGATTCTGCTAGGCTAATCCGCCAACAACTGCGCGATAAAAATTTACTGCCTGTCGAAGTCTCACCTGTACAAAAAACCGATGTCAGTCGCAACCGATTGTGGCAAAAAGGGGTGGGCGCGTATGATTTGGCATTAATCACCCGCCAATTGTCGGTGTTGTTGGCAGCGTCGATACCGATTGAACAAGCGTTGCAAGCGATTGCCAAACAAAGCGAAAAACCGCATGTCAAAGCGTTGATGCATGGCGTACGCGGCAAAGTATTGGAAGGCTATAGCCTAGCGAGCGCGCTACAAGACTCCGGTAATTTTCCCGCGATTTATATCGCCACCATTGCCGCAGGTGAGCGCTCAGGGCATTTAGATTTGATTTTAAACCAGTTAGCCGATTACACCGAAAATCGCTTTGCCATGCAAAAAAAGGTACAAGGCGCGATGGTGTATCCGATAATTTTGCTGATGATGGCGGTGGCAGTGGTGGTGGGCTTGATGAGCTTTGTCGTGCCAAAAATTGTCAAAGTGTTTGAACAATCCGAGCAAGCGCTGCCGTGGATTACCCAAGTGGTGTTGGCACTGTCTAATCTCTTAACCCACTGGTGGTGGCTGATATTAGGCGGGCTAATCGGTGCGGTGTTTTTATTTGTGAAGTTTATTAAAACGGCGGCAGGTAAAGCCACTTTTGACCAATTCGTCTTGCGGTTGCCGGTGTTTGGCAGATTATCGCGAAATCTGAACGCATCACGTTTTGCCAGTACGTTAGCGATTTTGGTACGCTCAGGGGTGCCGTTGGTGGAAGCACTAGCCATCGGCGCGGCAGTCACCACCAATACCCATATCAAACATACCATCGCGAGCGCAACAGAAAAAGTCACCGAAGGCGCGAGCCTATCAAGCCAGCTTGAGCGCAGTAATTATTTTCCGCCGATGATGGTACAAATGATTAAAAGCGGCGAGAACTCAGGCGAGCTTGATGACATGCTGACGCGTGCAGCAGCGATGCAGCAAAATGAAGCCACCAATATGATTAGCACGCTATTGTCACTACTTGAGCCGCTGATGTTGGTACTGATGGGGGTGATAGTCATGACCATTGTAATGGCAGTGATGCTACCGATTATCAATATGAATGATTTGGCAGGGTAAAACCTACACCGCCAAATAAGTAATCGCCAAATAATTAATGGCTAAATAATCCGACAAAATTAACCAAATCGGTATGCAAATTGTCAAAAAAGCCGTGTAAAATCCTAATACGTTATCAAAAGCGCTAAAAATTTAAAAAATGGAAATTCGTATGTGTTGTGCTCATGTATCAAAAAATCGTCAAGCAGGTTTTACCTTAATTGAAGTCATGGTGGTGATTGTCATTTTGGCAATTTTGGCAGGTCTTGTGGTACCCAAAGTGGTGGGTCAAAGTGACAAAGCTCGTGTCAAAACCACCGAAACGGCTTTATCCACCACCTCAAATGCCATTGATATGTTTAAAGTGGACAATGGTCGCTATCCCACCACCCAAGAAGGCTTAGAAGCCTTAAATAAGCCACCACAAGGCGCCAAAAACTGGCCAGAGGGCGGGTATATTAAAGGCGGTTTCCCGAAAGATGGCTGGGATAATGAGCTGCAGTACGTTATCCCAGGCACAGAAGGCAGAACCTATGATTTATTCTCACTGGGGGCTGATGGCAAAGAAGGCGGCGAAGGACAAGATGCAGACATTTTTGCTAAGTTATAAGTTTGGTGTTTTCACTGGGTTAACGAAATCAGAGTCACGCACTCTGATTTTTTTTGCTAGGTTTTTGGACAGAGATTGGCTAAAATTAGCCGTCAGAATATAATTACGTGGCTTAAAACGTATAAATCTGAAACGTATAAATTTAAAACGTATAAATTTAAAATATATGAGAAGTTGTCTTTGAAAAATATATCCCCTATGCCTACGCCCCTGTGTTGTTTTCGAACCGTGAGTCGTCATTTCTCTTTGCTTGGCACGCTACTGGCTGTCACTAGCCTCACTATGCCAAGCGCCCAAGCGATTAGTTTAAGCGAGGTTTTTGGCGGCAGTGACAATCCCAGCTTGACCGCCAAAGACAAGCCGCTACCGGTGCATGAGGCTTTTAAAGTCTATACTGAGCAAAAAGGGCAAGTAGTGACCATTCATGTGGATGTCAAAGCAGGCTATTATGCGTATCGGGATAAATTAACCTTACAATTGCCTGACGGGGTAACAGCGACGCCGCTACAATTTAGTGCAGTACCGACCTATGTGGATGACCCTGATTTTGGTCGGGTGCCTGTGTTTGAACACCCCTTTACTGCCACAACCACCTTGAGCGCGGATAAGGCAATCACCTCGCAACCTGCTACGGTCAAATGGCAGGGCTGTGCCAAGGTAGGACTTTGCTATCCCCCTGAAAAGACCAAATTTGTCATCACCCAATTGGCCGCTTCCACCAAAAATGGCGCAAAAAAATCAGACGCAATGACGTCAAAAGCGGCGCAAGCCAAAGTCACCAATACTGTGGCGACGACCAATGACGCCGCCCCGACAACGACTCAGCAATCTGCTAGCTTGCCCCCTGCTAAAACCGTCAATGAGGCAACTAGCACACCGTCTGCCAAACAAGCGCTGTCCAGTGGCAATACAGCCGCAGCGGGGCAGCAAGTCGCATTGACCCCAGTGACCGATGCTTCAGCCACCGATGTCTTAACCACAGGGCAGTTAACCGCATCCGCTCCTGTCGTATCTATGGCATCCTCTCAACCTGTCCAAACAACTGGCATGACTAAACCCGCGGCTTCATCGGCGGCGGTGGCAACGAGTTTGACAGCTAGCGCTAGCCATCAAGATATTTTTGGATTGACCCAGCATAGCGGTGTTGCGTTATTGCTGTTGTTTTTAGCGGGATTGGGGTTAGCTTTTACCCCTTGTGTGTTACCCATGCTGCCGATTGTAGCCAATATCATTGCCCGTCAACATCGTCCATCTGCCAAAAAAGGGTTGTTACTCACGGGCAGTTATGGTTTGGGTGTTGCCACTAGTTATGGCATTTTGGGCGCAGTGGTTGCGTTATTTGGGCAATCTTTGGGTATATTAAACTGGCTACAAAATCCTGTCATTTTATTAGTTTTTGCAGGGTTATTTATCTTGCTTGGACTGTACATGTTGGATGTCATTCGCTGGCAATTACCCCATGCGCTGCGTGTTAAGTTCCAAAAAATCAGCCAAATTGGGGAAAATCGACTTGGTAGCTTAAGTGGTAGTTATTTGACGGGCTTGTTTTCTGCGCTGGTTGTCTCCCCTTGTGTGTCGGCACCCCTTGCAGGCGCGTTGGCAGGGGTGGCAGCGCTAGGTGATCCTGTGATGGGTTTTGCCGCATTGTTTTTATTGGGGCTTGGGCTATCTACGCCGCTCATTTTACTGGGCGCCACCCAAGGTAATTTTATGCCAAAAGCAGGTGAGTGGATGAACTGGGTCAAAACCAGCTTTGGTTTGCTGTTATTTGGCGTCGCTTTATTGATGATAGAGCGTATATGGCTATCAAGCTGGATGCTGATGCTATGGGCGCTGTGGTTTGCTGTGATTGGCTTATGGCTGTGGCGCTGGCAGGGCAAAAAAGGTCAATTACTCACTCAAGCACTAGCATTGCTAGCATGGATTTGGTCAGCGTGTCTGGTGATAGGCACTGCCTCAGGTAGTCAAGATAGTTGGCAGCCGCTTAACAAGCTTGTGAATACCTCAGCGCAATCGGCATTCACGGCAACGAAGACCACTCATACGATTAAAATCACTAAACTATCACAGCTTGAGCCCTTGCTTGCGCAATATCCAAAGCTAGTCGTCGATGTCACCGCAGAGTGGTGCATTGAATGTCGTATCATGGATAAAACACTTTTTGCCAACCCGCCGCAAAGTTTAGCCAGCTGGCAAGTTGTCAAACTCGATGTGACTGACAATACGCCGGATAGCCAAGCAATCTATAAAAAACTAGCCGTGTTCGGTCCGCCTGTATTGTTGTTTTACCAAAACGGTCAACTGGTAGCAAGACAAAACGGTGAAGTCAAACGCCCTGATTTTGAGCAACTTTTGTCCCAATTAAATTAAGTCCAATTAAACTCAGTTCAAGAAAATTCAGTTCAAGAAAATTCAGTCAAATGATTCATTGACCCATCCAACCATTAAGGTTAAAAAAAATTGAACTATCACTTAACAAATTCTATAGCCATCCCGTTAACTTTGG
>ERZ650306.464-NODE-464-length-24817-cov-9.693482_pt1 | contig 24817 bp, 27 predicted proteins | sample MGYA00376242_ERZ650306 | MGnify/ENA primary metagenome ERZ650306 (study PRJEB26733, sample SAMN07839244) | wastewater metagenome | biome: urban; feature: wastewater treatment plant; material: waste water | place: USA: North Carolina | collected 2016-03-31 ... | reverse complement strand
GGGTTATTTGCTGCGCCCCGAACTGCGCCGCGACTTTACGCCCAATGGCCGCAGCCGCCGGCCACCGCGCGACCGGATGAACGCGCTGCTGTCATTTTTGTACAGCCTGCTGATGAACGACTGCCGCAGCGCGCTGGAAACCGTCGGGCTAGACCCTCAACTGGGCATGCTGCACGCCGTGCGCCCCGGCCGCGCCGCGCTGGCGCTGGATTTGATGGAAGAATTCCGCGCCCTGCTGGCCGACCGGCTGGCGCTCACCCTGGTGAATCGCGGCCAATTGAAAGCGGATGACTTTATGCTGCGCCCCGGCGGCGCGGTGCAATTGCAGGACGACGCGCGCAAAACGGTGATCCTGGCCTATCAAACACGCAAACAGGAAAGCACCGAACATCCCTTGCACAAACAAGCCGTGCCGATTGGCCTGCTGCCGCATGTGCAAGCGCGCGGCCTGGCGCGCGTGCTGCGCGGCGAAGACGCCGACTATTTACCGTATTGGGTGCGCTGACCATGCTGATTATTGTGTGTTACGACGTCTCCACCGAAACCCCTGCCGGCCGTCGCCGCCTGCGCCGCGTGGCGCGCGTGTGCGAAGCCGTTGGCCAGCGCGTGCAAAAATCGGTGTTTGAATGCCGCGTCAACGCCGTGCAATACGACAAGCTGGAACGCACCCTGCTGGCGGAAATCCAGCCGGATGAAGACTGCCTGCGCCTGTACCGGCTGACCGAACCCAGCGAACCGCACATCAAACAATACGGCAAATTCCGCGCCATCGACTTTGACGGCCCACTAGGGCGTGTCACCAATCAACCCCGACGAGATGAGCAGGTTTTGGCCGCTCATGCGAGCCAGACCATGGCAGCAGCAAGATACACCGCACCAAGGAAGTTACATGCAGTCTTGTCGTATCGCGTTGCAATCGCACGGTATTGCTTGAGACGTGCAAAGAAGTTTTCAATCAGATGCCGCGCCTTGTAAAGATCACGGTCATGCTCGCGTGGCTGCCTGTTTGTCACCCGTGAGGGAATCACTACGATCTTGCCTTTGTCCAGCAGCGGCTTGATCAGCCGGGCATGCGCGTCATAGGCCTTGTCGGCGATGACAGCCTGCGCCGGGGTGTCCTTGAGCAGGGCATCAGCACCCTGGAGATCATGGGCCTGTCCGGGCGTGAGCAAAAAACCTGTGGGGTTGCCCAAAGCATCGACAGTGGCGTGAATCTTTGTGCTCAGGCCGCCTCGGCTGCGTCCGAGGGCTTGCTTGTCTGGATCCCCCCTTTTGCACCAGCGCTGTGCTGGTGGGCGCGCACAATGGTCGAATCGATCATGGCGTACTCGTTGTCCGCATCCTGTGCCAGGGCTTCGAACACCCGCTGCCACACACCCGTCCTGCTCCAGCGTGAGTGCCGGGTATGCACGACGCGAAAGTCGCCGAATCGCGCTGGCAGGTCGCGCCAGGGGATGCCTGCGCGGTAGCGGTACAGCACGGCATCGACGAACAGGCGGTTGTTCTTGGCTGTGGCTCCAGGCTGACCTGCCTGGCCGGGCAGCAAATCCTTGATGCGCTCCCACTGCGCATCGCTGAGGGCATATCTTTTACTCATGGCGCTCTACATTGGTGCCTGACCTGTGTCCTTCAACCCCTTCGGGTATTGATTGATGACACGCCCTAGCAAGAGATGCTAAGCTTTTCTTCATCGGTAGAGTAAAGCTACTGATGGTGTTTTATTTGTATGGGTTTTTTGCTGGCGATAATATCCAGCTTGCAAAAAGCAGCGCCTCGGAAATCCATGATTTGTTTTATGCTGGCGTCAGCCAAAGCACATAGGCTTTGGTGATGAATGCCATATTGGATTTTTCAGGAGTTTGATCATGTCTGAAGTTTCTTCCGCTGAGGCGGTTGCGCCGGCCCCCATTTTTGCTCCCCGCGCGTTCACCGCACAGATACCTTCCGTGCTGGCTGTGCTAACCCTGCTGGCCTGTTTTGCCATGTTTTACTACTTTATTGATTTATCTTCAAAAAGTGGCGCACAGCTGGTCGAGATGAAGGCCGCTGCGCTGGAGGTGTCGCAGCTTACCCAACAAATGCGGCAATTGCCGCCAGAGAAAACCGCTCAGTACGCCAAGGCACAGGATGATCTGGTGCTGGCGCAGAAAGTGTTGGACAACGCCCGTTCGGTGCAGGATGCCGTCAAGGAACAGCAAAGCGCCACCAAGGATTTCATTTTGTATATTCTTGGCGTGTTGTCATCCGCGGTGACGACCATTCTGGGCTATTACTTTGGCAGTTCCAGCAGCAGTGCGCAAAAAACGGAAGTGCTGAAAGCCATGACGCAAAAAGAATAGAATAAATCTATTTGGCGTGTTTTTTCTGTCGGGAGGGCGGCGCCAGAACTGCGGTTCTGGCGCACCATCAGTGCCATCTCAGCCCTGTGTCGATAACCAGCCCTTCACCCGCTCTGGCTCAAACGCCAGCGCGCAATGGTCGTGCGGGCGCGCTTGCAGGGTGACGCTGACGTGCAGCAGCCGCTCACGGCGGAAGGCGTGCACGCTGAGCTGTTCACCCGCTTGATAGCGCGCCAGCATGGCGTCCAGGTCGTGGATGCGCAGGCCATCCAGTGCAATCAGCACATCGCCGCCCGATAGGCCAGCCTGCTGCGCCGGGCCGTCCTGATAGGCGCATTTGATCTTCCAGCCCAGCGGATCACGCTCGGTTTTCACCCCCAACGTCGGCGCCTGGCTATCGCCGCTGCTGTGGCTGAGCGTGACGCCAACGCTGGCCAGCAGTTCGGCCAATGGCAAGGGCTCAACGCTGCGCAAGGCGCGGTCAAAAAAGTCGGATAAATCCAACCCGCTGATTTGGCTGGCAATCGCCTCCCATTCGGCTTCCGCCACGCCCTGGCCATCTGCCAGCCAGCGTTGCCACAGCGCGCGCATCACGTCATCCAGCGAACGCGCACCACGGGTGTCGCGGCGAATCAACAAATCCAGGCACAAAGCCACCAATGCGCCCTTGGTGTAATAGCTCACCAGGCTGTTGGGGCTGTTTTCGTCTTGCCGGTAGTATTTGATCCAGGCGTCGAAACTGGCGTCTTCCAGATTTTGCACATATTGGCCCGGCGTCCGCTCGACGGCAGTCAGTGTGTCGGACAGGCGCTTGAGATACTGCTCGGCGCTGATCACCCCGCTGCGCGCCAGCGCCAGGTCGTCGTAATACGAGGTGACGCCTTCAAACGCCCACAGCAGCCGGGTGTAGTTTTCCTGATACAGGTCGTGCGGAGTAAACACGGCCGGGGCAATGCGCTTGACGTTCCAGGCGTGAAAATATTCATGGCTGAACAAACCGAGCAAATCCTGATACGCCTTGCTGGGCGCGTCTTCTCCCACTGCCGGCAGTGCGGCGCGGTCGGCCATCAAGGCGGTGGACGCGCGGTGTTCCAGTCCGCCATAAATATCCTGGCCGACATACAGCAAAAACACATAGCGGGTAAACGGCGGTGGTGCGCCAAACAGGCGGATTTGCCATTCGCATACGGCTTTGACGTCGCGCGCCAGGCGCTTGAGGTCACCGCGATGCTGGCCGCTGACGGCAATTTCGTGCGGCGCGCCGCCTGCGGTGAAGCGCACCAGGTCGATCTGGGCCATTTCCACTGGGTGGTCGATCAGCTCGGCATAGTTGTCGGCGCAGAAGCGGCCAAAGCCATGCCGGGCGGCGCGCCCAAGGCGCGGCAGGCTGGTGACTAGCTTCCAGTCGGCGCAGGTCGGGTGTTCCGGTGCGGCAATTTCCACGCTGACTGGTTCGTCGGCGCGGCCGGCGACTTCCAGAAACACGCTGCTGCCATTGAAGAAGCCGCGCTCCAGGTCGAGATAGGCGCCGCGCACCGAGAGATCAAACGCGTACACCCGGTAATGCACCTCCAGCCGGCGGGCCTGGCCGGGGTCGAGCGTCCAGCTGTGTTTGTCGATTTTGGTGACAGCAAGATTGGCGCCATCGGCCTGAGCATGCAGGCTGACAATATGGCGGGCAAATTCGCGCAGCAGATAGCTGCCGGGAATCCAGCAGGGCAGACGCAGGGTGAGTGGGCCAGGGGTCAGCGCTTGGATGGACAGGGTGACGTCAAAATAGTGTGCGGCCGGGTCGGCCACGCACAGGCGGTAATGCAAGGGGTGGATCATGGCGGGCTCGTGTGCACATAAAGTCGGACTGACAGTGTGCCGCATGCAGGCGAAGATGTGTATGCCTTTTGCCCATGCTGATGGCGTGACTCAGTCAGGTCAAGTCCCCTGGCATGGTAAAAATACGGGGAAATCGGCTGATGGGCTGGCTTGGGGTTGACCTACGTCAACACCTTGTCAAGGCATGACAATATAATGAGTTGGCTGGAATTGAGTCTTGCGTCAGGCAAGGGTTGACTGACTTGGCCATGCATCTGTGTGGCCTGTGCGGCCCCTTCGATGTAAAATGGGTCGATTCAGATACGGGGGCGTGTAGCTGACCGCGTCGCACACAAGGGCTTTTGGCCCTGCGGCGCCAGTCCCCGGCCCGAGCCGGTGGAAGCGCATCACAACCATATGGGGGCATATGGGGCGTTTCCAACAGGCCTGCTCGACGGTTTTTGATTCTTGTGTTAGCAACCTTGGAGAAACCCTAAATGGAAACGCAATCCACTTATAACTATAAGGTGGTGCGCCAGTTTGCCGTGATGACCGTGATCTGGGGCATCGTCGGCATGCTGGTGGGCGTGATTATCGCCGCGCAGTTGGTGTGGCCGGACCTGAACTTTGGTCCGTGGCTGCACTTTGGTCGTCTGCGTCCGCTGCATACCAATGCCGTGATTTTCGCCTTTGGCGGTTGCGCATTGTTCGCCACCTCCTACTACGTCGTTCAGCGCACCTGTCAGGTTCGCCTGTTCGCCGAGAAACTGGCCGCCTTCACCTTCTGGGGCTGGCAACTGGTCATTGTGCTGGCCGCCGTCACCCTGCCGCTGGGTTTCACCTCCGGCAAGGAATACGCCGAGCTGGAATGGCCGATTGATCTCTTGATCACTGTGATCTGGGTGGCTTACGCGATTGTGTTCTTTGGCACCATCGCCGTGCGCAAAGTCAAGCACATCTATGTGGCCAACTGGTTCTACGGTGCCTTCATCCTGACTGTGGCCCTGTTGCACATCGTCAACAGCCTGGAAATCCCGGTTTCCCTGACCAAGTCCTACTCGGTGTACGCTGGCGCTGTGGATGCCATGGTGCAATGGTGGTACGGTCACAACGCTGTGGGCTTCTTCCTGACCGCCGCCTTCCTGGGCATGATGTACTACTTCGTGCCCAAGCAAGCTGGCCGTCCGGTGTTCTCCTATCGCCTGTCCGTGGTGCACTTCTGGGCGCTGATCTTCACCTATATGTGGGCAGGTCCTCACCATCTGCACTACACCGCCCTGCCGGACTGGACTCAGTCGCTGGGTATGGTGTTCTCGCTGATTCTGCTGGCTCCGTCCTGGGGTGGCATGATCAACGGCATCATGACCCTGTCGGGCGCCTGGCATAAGCTGCGCACCGATCCGGTGCTGAAGTTCCTGGTGGTGTCGCTGTCGTTCTACGGCATGTCCACCTTCGAAGGCCCGATGATGTCGATCAAGACCGTGAATGCCCTGTCGCATTACACCGACTGGACCGTTGGCCACGTGCACTCCGGCGCACTGGGCTGGGTGGGCTTCATCTCCATTGGCTCGATCTACTACCTGCTGCCGCGTCTGTTTGGTCGTGAGCAAATGCACAGCATGAAGCTGGTCGAAGCGCACTTCTGGCTGGCTACCGTGGGTGTGGTGTTGTACATCGCCGCCCTGTGGATTTCCGGTGTGATGCAAGGCCTGATGTGGCGTGCCCTGAACGTGGACGGCACCCTGACCTACTCGTTTGCTGAAGTGGTCAAAGCCACCTATCCGTACCACTTTGTCCGTCTGCTGGGTGGTGTGTTCTACCTGACTGGCATGTTGCTGATGGCCTACAACATGTTCCGCACCATCGCCATTGGTCGCCCGGTTGTGGCTGAAATCCCGGCCGTGGCTCACGCTCACTAAGTCGGACGAAGGAAAGCGAACATGGAAAAGTTTCAGAAACTGGTTGAAGAACACGTCGGCTATCTGATCGTGTTCACCCTCTTGGCCGTCAGCGTGGCCATGCTGGTTGAGATTCTCCCGCTGATGTTCCAGAAGTCGACCACCGAGCCGGTGGCGGGCGTCAAGCCGTACAACGCTCTGCAACTGACTGGTCGCGACATCTACATCCGCGAAGGCTGCTACAACTGCCACTCGCAGATGATCCGTCCGTTCCGCGCCGAAACCGAGCGCTATGGCCACTACTCGGTGGCGGGTGAGTCGGTGTACGACCATCCGTTCCAGTGGGGTTCCAAGCGTACCGGCCCGGATCTGGCTCGCGTAGGCGGTCGTTATTCCGACGAATGGCATCGTGTTCACCTGGTCAACCCGCGTGATGTGGTGCCGGAATCCAATATGCCGTCCTTCCCGTGGCTGGCCAAGAATCTGGCTGACGCTGATGGTGTGGCTGCCAAGATGACTGCCCTGCGCAAGGTGGGTGTGCCGTATACCGACCAGGAAATTGCCGAAGGCAAGGCCATGGTGGAAGGCAAGTCGGAGATGGACGCGATGATTGCCTATCTGCAAGGCCTGGGTCTGGCGCTGAAGAACGTGCGTTGATTCCCGCCCCATGGACGGCATCAATCTGATTCGAATCATCTTTACCGTACTGTCGTTTGTCTGCTTTTTGCTGATTGCCTTCTGGGCATACAGCAAAGGCAGCAAGAAGCAGTTCGATGAAGCGGCCAATCTGCCCTTTATGGATGACGGGGATGATTCACTGCAAGCTGGCGGCACACGCTCGCCGCCAGCTTCCGACGGAGCAAAAAGATGAGTGATTTTGTGAGTGATTTCTGGAGTATCTGGATCACCGTGATTGTGGTGGTCGGTATCCTGGGTGTGGGCGCATTGCTCTTCAGCCAGTCCAAGACCACGCTCAAGAAGGGTGAGCAGGTCCAGACCATGGGTCATGTGTGGGATGGTGACCTGGAGGAGTACAACAATCCGCTGCCGCGCTGGTGGATGGGCATGTTCTACCTGACCATCTTCTTTGGCATTGGTTACCTGGCGCTGTACCCAGGTCTGGGCAAGTGGGCCGGCCTGCGTGGCTGGACCTCGGTTGGCCAGTACAAGGAAGAGCGTTCCCAAGCCGAAGCCAAGTACCAGCCGCTGTACGACAAGTACTTGAAGCAGGACGTCAAGGCGGTGGCTGCTGACAAGGAAGCTCAGGAAATGGGCAAGCGCCTGTTCCAGACCTACTGCATCCAGTGCCACGGCTCTGATGCGCGTGGCGCCAAGGGCTTCCCGAACCTGACCGACAACGATTGGCTCTACGGCGGCAGCCCGGAGCAAATCCTGCAAACCCTGAACGGTGGTCGTCAAGGCCAGATGCCGGCATTTGGTGCGGCTTTTGGCGAAGAAAAGGTCAAGGACGTGGCCAACTACGTGATGTCGCTGTCCGGCAAGAAGCATGACGCCGAACGCGCCGGTCGCGGCAAGGAAACCTTCTCTACCGTGTGCGCAGCCTGCCACGGCCCGGATGGCAAGGGTAACCAGGCCATGGGCGCACCGAACCTGACCGACAACATCTGGCTGTATGGTGGCACTGAAAAGACCATCATCGAGACTGTGACCAACGGTCGCGCCAACCAGATGCCGGCGTGGAAAGACTTCCTGGGCGATGGCAAGGTGCACCTGCTGACCGCCTATGTGTGGGGTCTGTCCAACAACAAGGCCGCTGCTCAGTAATCGCTGAGGCTTGTTGAGATGTGCAACACTGCCCGCTTTGGCGGGCAGTGTCGTTTCTGCCTGTTGGCGCGGGCCGGATTTGACCTGTGTCAACAAGTGGAAAACTTGGGTTCACTAATTCCACGCAGTCGTTATAGATTTTGATAGAATAAATATAGCGCCAAATATCCTTTGCATCTGGCGTAAACTTTCGGCTTGTTTTGTTGTCTGGCAAGCTGGCGCTGTTGAACGCAGAGGGTTTAGCCAAGCAGTGGTCTGTTTTCTTCTGCCTGTTGCCGCGACTGTTTGGCTAAACCTTTCTCAGGAACCACGAGTATGTCGAGCGACAAAAAGTCCATCCCGATCAAGCCCGTGCCTGCCGACAATAAGGCAGACAACAAGGCTGAAGTCGTCTCTCTGTACGCCGAGCACAAGAAAATCCACCCGCGTCACGTCACCGGCCTGTTTGCCAATATGCGCGTGGCCATGGTCTGGCTGACCCAATTGGTGTATTTCGGCTTTCCCTGGATGACCTGGAACGGCCGCCAGGCGGTGCTGTTTGATCTGGTCAACCGCAAATTTTACTTTTTTGGCATCACCTTCTTCCCACAGGATTTCATCTACGTTGCCGCTCTGCTGATGATGTGTGCACTGGGTTTGTTCCTGTGGACCACCATTGCCGGCCGCTTATGGTGTGGCTACGCCTGTCCGCAGACAGTGTACACCGAAGTGTTTTTGTGGTTTGAGCACCTGATCGAAGGCGACCGCAGCAAGCGCATCAAGCTGGATGCAGCGCCGATGTCGGCGCGCAAACTGGGCCTGAAGACCGCCAAGCACACGCTGTGGATTGCCTTCTCGCTGATCACCGGCTTTACCCTGGTGGCCTACTTTACCCCGCGCACCATGCTGATCGACGAGTTGCTGGTGTGGGATCTGGGCCCGTGGGAAACCTTCTGGATCTTCTTCTACGCCTTTGCCACCTATGGCATGGCCGGCTTCATGCGCGAGCAAGTGTGCAAATACATGTGCCCGTATGCCCGCTTCCAAAGCGTGATGTTTGATGCTGACACCCTGATTATCTCCTACGATACCGAACGCGGTGAGCCGCGCGGCACGCGCAAGAAGGGCGTGGACCCGGCCAGCGTCGGCAAGGGCAGCTGTGTGGACTGCGGCATCTGCGTGCAGGTGTGCCCGACCGGCATCGACATCCGCAACGGCCTGCAATACGAGTGCATCGGCTGCGCTGCCTGTATCGACGCTTGCGACGAGGTGATGGACAAGATGAACTACCCGCGCGGCCTGATCCGTTACACCACGGAAAACGCGCTGGAAAAACACTATCCGGAAAGCCAGATCTGGACCCGCATCAAGCGTCCGCGGGTGATCATGTATTCGCTGGTGCTGTTCACCGTCGCCGGTATCGCCATCACCGGCCTGATGATGCGCCAGCCGATGAAGGTGGATATCCTGCGCGACCGCGCCTCGCTGGTGCGTGAAACCCAGGATGGCCTGCTGGAAAATACGTACAATATCCGCTTTATCAATATTTCCGAGAACCCGCAGAAGCTGAAACTGTCTGTGCAAGGTCTGCCTGGCATCAAGCTGGTGGCCGAGCGAGATGTGTTTGACGTGCCGCCCACGGGCAATGTGCTGGTGACCCTGAACGTTCAGGCACCGCCGGAGAGCGCACCCAAGGGCAGCCACAAAATCCAGTTTGTGATCAAGTCCCTGGATGACAATGCGGTCAATCTGGAAGAGCCCAGCAGCTTTATTGGAGAGTAAGCGCATCATGAACCAATCGACCACCCCGATTTCCACCGTGCCCTGGTATCGTCAACGCTGGCCTTGGTTGCTGATGCTCGGCCCGATGGTGGTGGTGGTCGCTGGCTTGACCACGGCTGCTGTGGCCGTGCGCACCCAGGATGCACTGGTGAACGACGACTATTACAAACGCGGCAAGGAAATCAATGCCGAGCTCACCCGCGACAACGAAGCTGTCCGGCTGAAAATGGGTGCACAAGTGATGTTTGGTGAAGGTGGCCGTGATGTGCGGGTGATGTTGCAAAGCCCGGTGGCCGCTGCGCCGGACAAAGTGCGGCTGCTGATGCTGCATCCCACCCTGTCGGATCGTGATCAGCAAGTCGAGCTGGTCAAGAGTGGCGAAGGCTTTTACACGGGCAAGCTGACTTTGCCTGCAGCCGCGCACTGGTTTGTCCGGCTGGAAGATATCAGCGGCCGCTGGCGCTTGCAAAGCCAATGGAAGCCCGCTGAAGACAATGTGGTTGCCTTGTCGGCCAGCGCCTCGGGCGGCCAGGCAGCGGACAACTGATCAACTGCGGTAATTCACTTGCATGCTGCGTTCGACGGCATACCCCACCCCGCTTCGGCGGGGTTTTTCATGTCTATTGAGTGCTGAGGTGGCACGATTGACCAAATGCAGCACAGCACTGCTGGCCAAGTGTGCGACCGCAGCAGATATAACGGGCGCCATGCAACAACGCCAGGAGGGGTTTCTCGGCGGTGCTTATTCAAACGACGGCAGTGCCGCGTGCTCCACCGGCAAGCCCTCCGCCAACCACTGATCAAACCCGCCCGCCACCGAACGCAGCTGGGTATAGCCCAGGCTGGCCAGTGACTGACAAGACAGCGCCGCGCGGCCGCTGGTTTTGCAGTACACCAGCACAGGCGCGTTGCCATCGGGCTGTAAATCAGCGATGCGAAACTCCAGCATGCCGCGCGGCACATTCACCGCACCGGGCACATGGCCGGCGGCAAATTCGTCCGGCTCGCGCACATCAATCAGCAAAGCGCCACAGGTGGCCTGCCAGGCTTGCGCCTGCGACGGGGTGAGTTCGGTGATGCCGGCGCGCGCGGCCAGCACCAGATCGTGTGCGGTTTTCATCAGTCAAACACTCCTAAATAAAAAAGCATGCTGGCCAGTCGCCTGGCACAGCATGTCAGCAGGGTGAAGCAAGAAACACCCGGAGAAAACCCTGAGAGACAACTCGCGCCGGGCGCAGACTCACACCAGCCCGGCGCTTTTCAGCAATAAATAGCCGGCTACTGCACACACCATCCAGGCAAAACTGCGCTGCACGGCGGCCTGCGACAAACGGCGCGACACCCGTCGGCCCACCAGCATGCCGACGAGACTGGCCAGCAAAAAGGGCGCCGCAACATCGACAGGAGGATGCACGCCGTGCCAGGTGGCCATGCCCACGCCGCCAGCGCCCACCAGGGCAATCACCAGCAGCGAGGTGGCGGCAATGCTGTGCATCGGCAAAGGGCTGAGCCGGCGCAAGGCTGGGACAATGATAAAACCGCCTCCCACTCCCAGCAGGCCGGTCATCAGCCCGGACAGCACGCCCACACCGCTGATCAGCAACATGCTGCGCAAGGGCCAGACAAAGCGCCCGGTTTCCGGGTGCAGCGGGCATAGCGATGCTTCGTCATCGCCGGTTTGGCCCGATTTGTTGAGCAAACGCCAGGCGGTCCACAGCATCACCGCGGCAAACAGCGCCAGCAACACACGCCCCGGCAATTGCTGCGCCAACATGGCGCCCAGGCCGGACGCCGGCACGCCGGCGCTGGCCATCAGCAAGGCGGCACGCCAGCGCACCAGGCCATGCCGAAAGCCATCCCAGGCGCCCAGCGCGGCGCTGCCAGCCACGCCAATCAAGGCCACCGGCCCGGCCTGCACCACACCCCAGCCCAGCACCGCCACCAAGGCCGGCACCGCCATGATGCCGCCGCCCGCGCCAGTGACGCCTTGCAGGCCGCCAATCAGCGCGCCGGTCCACAGCAGATTAAACAGCGTCCAGCTCACAGCGCATTGACCGGCAGCTTGAGATAGCTGACACCATTGGCCTCGGCCGGCGGCAACTGGCCGGCGCGGATGTTCACCTGCACCGAGGGCAGCAACAAGGTGGGCATGTCCAGCGAGCGGTCGCGCGCCAGCCGGCGCTCGACAAACGTCGCCTCGTCCACGCCGTCATGCACATGGATATTGCCGGCGCGCTGTGCCGCCACCGTGCACATCCAGGCGGGTTCGGTGCGGCCCGCCGGCGGGTAGTCGTGGCACAGCATCAACTGGGTGGATTCCGGCAGGGCCAGCAGCCGGCGGATCGAGCGGTATAACTGATGGGCGTCGCCGCCCGGAAAATCACAGCGCGCAGTGCCGACATCCGGCATGAACAGGGTATCGCCGACAAACACATGCTCGCCAATCCGGTAGGCGACATCGGCCGGGGTGTGGCCGGGCACGGCCAGCACTTCCACGCTCAGCTGGCCCAGGGCAAAAATTTCGCCATCGGCAAACAGCCGGTCAAACGGCGCGCCATCGCGCGGGGCGGCGTCGCCCAGATTGAACAGGCCGGCAAAGGTGTGCTGCACTTCGCGGATGCGCTCGCCAATGCCCACCGAGCAGCCCAGCTGCGCTTTCAGCCAGGCGGCGGCGGATAAATGGTCAGCGTGGGCGTGGGTTTCCAGCACCCAGGCCACGTGCAAATCCAGCGCGCGCGCAGCGGCCAGCACCTGTTGCGCCGAATCACTGCGCGTGCGGCCCGAGCGAGGGTCAAAATCCAGCACCGGGTCGATAATCGCCGCCACGCCGCCAGGGTGGTCGTACACCAAGTGGGTGACGGTCCAGGTGGCAGGGTCGTAAAAACTGTCGATGATCGGGTTCATGCCGGGCTCCGGGCGAGTGGATGAATTTATTATATACAAAAGTATAATGATTGCAAAATCGTATGCAGATGCGCAGCTGATGGAGATGACCATGCAAAACGCCCGCTGGTTTCAGCGGGCGTTGGGTGCGTTCACTTGGCTAAGTGTGCATCGCTTACCAAACTCAGTGAAGCGCGCCTGGCAAGGCGTGCGGCCGCAGACCGTGCTTATTAAGACAAAGGCTGCGCAACAAGGCCAGGCGGCTGGTGTGAGCAGCGCTTAGTGCAGGCCGTGCGATTGTGCCGCTGGGTCGTTGACGGTGACAAAAAACGGAATGCCATGCTCGCGGTCGATTTGCACTTCTTTCACCAGCCGCACGTCTTCCACCTGGCATTCGCGCATCAAGCCGATGAATTCTTCGGCAATGCGCTCCACCGAATCCAGCGGCGCCAGCGGCCAGGCGTGCGCTGCCCAGTTTTTATCGTCGCCCGGTGTGCTGATGGTAAAGCGCAGCTCGCCATTGTCGTGGGCGGCGGCGATGGCGGTGATCGGCAGCGAATATTCACGCAGCTTGCGGATGATATTGCTGGCGAACACTTGCAGATTGACTTCCTGGCGGGCGGCCTGGCCCTGGCGGTGCGCCTCGCGCAGCCAGTTGGGCACGCGCGGGATGGGGAACAGCGTCACATTGGCGGTTTTCAGCTGCTCGCCCAGCAATTGCATCAGCGGCATGCCCCAGGCGCCCATGCTGCCGCCCAGTTTCACCGGCATTTCGCCATTGGCCTCGCGCATGGCCACGCCCACCAGATAGCGCACCAGCACGCAATCGTCCTTCACCGGCGCCGGGTCGCCCGGCAGCTCCACCGGCAGGCCGCGGCCTGCGTCGGCCAGATTGCGGCTGTAGCGGTACAGCTGGCTGAAGCTCAGCCCTTCCAGCGTGTCCGGGTGCACCAGCTTGCCCGAGATAAAGCATTCCGCCTGGGCGTCGATCACGCCGTGCTGGCGCAGCAGCTGGCTGAGCGCGTCCACATCGCTCAGCCGCTCGGGCAACTCGGCGCGGCCCTTGCAGCCGGCCACCAGCACCACCGGCAAGGCAAAAATCACTGCGTGGCGCTCGTTGCCCACCTGACCCACCACGTCCAGCGCAGCTTGCCAGACGGCTTTATACACTTCTTGCGACGGCGCATGGCGCAGCGCGGCGTTCAGCACGCTGTCGTCGTCGGCGGCCAGTTGCGCGGCGATGGCGTCTTTCAGCGCTTCGGCGCGGGTCAGCGCACGGCCGGCCTCGCGCTCGGTCAGCAAGGCCATGGCCAGGCGAATCAACAGGTTATCGGGGTCAACACGGGGGTACAGGCGGGGATCAGGCAGCAACATCGACATGGGAGGGTTCCGCTACTAGGGCACAAAATCGGCGTTATTGTCGCACAGATGCCGTCTGCTGCGCCGCTTGTGCATGCGTGCTCAGGGCCGATTGCGCTATTGCCGGTGGCAGGGTCGATGTACCGCTGATGTTCGCTAATGAACATCTTATTTGCCCTACAGCGACAATTTTTTACAAAAATGATGCCTAGCAACATGAAGAGCGTTGACAGGGTCACGGTCGGTCTGGATAATCCGTACTCGTTGAGATGCAGCAATTGCTTCTTGATAGTTTCTCCTCTATTTCTCCTTTGTAGATTGAAGCGCGGGCTTATCTCCCGCGCTTTTTTTTTGCCAAAAATTCCCGCCCTTGTTTTTTCTGGATTTTTTTCTGTGTTTACCTTGCTGGGTAAGGCCTGCTTGCGCAGGTGACGCCAGCACTGAGACGCTGCCATGTAGGGGGAAACCCTGATGCCAAGGACAGAGACACAGTTGCTGGAAATTGCTGCGCTGCAGCAAAAAAAATGTTCGTCTTCGAGAATTTTCGTTGATTTGTGGACATTCCGTTTGGCCATCCAGACAAAATGCCCAGTTTGATCCAGCGCAAGGATTGTGCAGTTTTTGCCCTGTCAGGGCTGAAACAGCCAGTTTTTCACCTGTTTTTTGCCATTGATCGCCGTAGAATGCTGCCCACATCGGCAGACCTGCCCGGCCCAATCCGGCCGGAAACACACCACGCCGCCAGCCATGGCCGGCACGGTGCGCAGCATGTGCCGCTGCATTGCAGCGGCAAACGGCCCATCTCTTGTGGTGGCCCGCGTCTGCAGGATGCGCTCTCCCGGGTTTTGGGTGTTGGAGAGCCTGTCGCGCGGCATGCATGGGTAGTTGGGGGCAGGCCGCGAGATGACAAGGGATCAGGCAAATGACGGGGCAGGTGTGGGGGCATCCGCCCCGTCATGATTCCTCGGTGCGTATACCGGGGCCGAGGCTGATTCCAGCGCGTATTCGTTCCAGTATTGCCGGCGGGTTCTGACCGTCGGTCATCCTCCTTGATCAGATGTTGGCAGTATGTTGTGAGTGGCCTTGTGCCAGAGCGGCAGCATGGCGCACGCCTGTGGCCAAGCAGGCCAGGGCGTTCGCAGCATGCCCGCGTTGCCTGGCTGTGCGGGGCATGGCCCCGATATTGCATAGAGATTCCAGCGCGCCAGCTGATGCGGGCTGAATACCATGCAGGGCAACAGTGTTGCAGCGCCCGCTTGTCGGGCTCGGCGCCGCACCCGGATGGCGGCAAAAAAATGAATCCGCGCCACGCCCAACCTGCGCACAAGACAGGCGGCGCGCACAATAGTCAGGGGTAGCCAGGGGATGAAGTTGAATCAACCCGTCACCGGGCGTGAAAAACCGTTCACGCACGGGACGATTGTCACCAAAACCGATTTGAAGGGGATCATCACCTACGCCAATGATGCGTTTGTGGACATGTCCGGCTTCAGTCGCGAAGAGCTGCTGGGGGTCAATCACAATATTGTGCGGCACCCCGATATGCCACCCACGCTGTTTGACGATATGTGGAAAACCCTGCGCCGTGATAAACCATGGCAAGGGCTGGTGAAAAACCGCTGCAAGAACGGCGACCATTACTGGGTATCGGCGTTTGTGGTGCCCATTCGCGAACGTGGACAGACCACAGGGTACATGTCGGTACGTTCTCCGGCGCCGCGTGACGGCATTGCTCAGGCGGAAATCCTGCATCGCCAGCTGGGCCGCGACGGCAAGCTGAAAAAATCGCGCGGCCTGCGCTTAAGCTCCACCGCCAAGGTGTTGCTGGGCCTGCTGTTCATCAACGCTGTGGCACTGACCAGCGCCACGCTGGATACGCCATGGGCGCGCTGGGGCGGCGTGGGCGCCATGCTGCTGGGCTCGCTGCTGGCCTGGCTGGCCTATGGCCGCGCGCGCCAGCGCTATGCCCACATCAATCACACCTTTGCCCGCATCGCCGAAGGCGTGTTGACCAACCCCTTGCCCACCGAGCGCGACGACGAAATCGGCCTGATCGAATCCGGCCTGGCGTCGATGCAGGTGCAGGTAAAAGTGATTGTCGATGACTTGCTGCACGATGCTCGCTTGGTAGAAAGCCGCGCCAAAAAGCTGAACGACAGCATGGCCGAGATGATGCGCCGCTTTGACAGCCAGGCAGACAGTGCCTGCGCCATTTCTGCGGCGATTGAGCAGATGAGCGCCTCGATCACCCAGGTGGCCGACAACGCCAAGGTGGCAGCCGAGCACACCGACAGCGCGCGCGACCTGGCGGAAAGCGGTGAAACCCGCATGCGCGTCTCGCACGAAGGCACGCAGAAAACCGTCCACATCATGCAAAACGCCCAAGGCGCCATTGACCAGTTGCACAGCGCGGTAGGCAGCATTGCCACGGTGACCGAAACCATTCACGCCATTGCCGAGCAAACCAATCTCTTGGCGCTGAACGCGGCGATTGAGGCCGCCCGCGCCGGCGAGGCCGGGCGCGGTTTTGCCGTGGTGGCCGATGAGGTGCGCAAGCTGGCCGAGCGCACCAGCCAGAGTACCGGCGAGATTCACGCCCTGGTCAGCCAGGTGACGGCGGTGGCGCAATCGGTAGTCGCAGCCATGGGCCAGGTGGGCGAGCATACCCGCCACGGTGAAGGCCAGCTGGATGCCGCCATGGCGGCGCTGCAACAGATTGTCGCGGCCAGTATTCAGGTAAATGATATGGTGTGCGGCATTGCCGAAACCAACCATCAGCAGTCGATTACCTCGCATGACTTGGTCAACCGCACAGTGAATGTCAGCGAACAGCTGGAGGCTTCGGCGCAGGCGGCGCAGCAGGCGCGTAGCATGATTGATGATTTACTGCGCCAGGCCGAAAAAATGGCTCGACTAGCGCGGCATTTCGAGGCGGATTGAGCGCTGCGGCTGACGCGATTTGCCATGACAAACGGCCCGCTGTGGTGCACCACAGCGGGCCGTTGGGTATTTCGAGCGGCTAGCAAAACCCTCCTGGCGTTGTTGCGCGGTCTTGCCGTACTGGCTTGTGCTGTCTGCGGCAGCGCGCCTGACCAGCGCGCTGGGTTTTGTAAGCCGTGCTTAGTCGGCAGGCGTGGGCAGACGGCAAAGTCACACCATCACGCCAAACGCCGCTTACATCATGTGCTGGCCGCCGTTGATCGCCAGGTTGGCGCCAGTGATGAAACCGGCCAGATCCGAAGCCAGATAGGTCACCAGGCCAGCGATTTCTTCCGGCTTGCCCAGCCGGCCGACCGGAATGCCGGCGATGATCTTGTTGCGCACCTCTTCCGGCACCGCCATCACCATATCGGTGCCGATATAGCCCGGCGATACGGTATTGACGGTGACGCCCTTCTTGGCCACTTCCTGCGCCAGCGCCATGGAAAAACCATGCATGCCGGCCTTGGCGGCGGAGTAGTTGGTCTGGCCGAACTGGCCTTTCTGGCCGTTGATCGACGAGATATTGATCACCCGGCCCCAGCCGCGCTCGACCATGCCGTCCACGGTGGGTTTGCACAGATTGAACAGCGAATCCAGGTTGGTGCGCATCACCATGTCCCAGTCCACTTTGTTCATTTTCTTGAAGGTGCCGTCACGGGTGATGCCGGCGTTGTTGACCAGAATGTCCACCGGGCCCACTTCGGCGGCAATTTGCGCCACGGTGGCGGCGCAGGCGTCGGTGTCGGTCACGTCGCACAGATAGGCGTGCATGGCGTAACCTTGCTCTTTCATGTCGGCCAACCATTGCACTTCCTTGCCGGACTTGCTGTAGGTGGTGACCACGGTGCAGCCGGCATCAGCCAGCGCCTTGCAAATGGCGGTGCCGATGCCGCCCATCCCACCGGTGACCAGTGCGATTTTTTTCGTCATGGGTTCTCTCTCCGTCTGTGTCTGTGTGTTCTGCGCGCGCCGTGGCAAAACATGGCGCGCGGCGCGCCTGCGCGGCAAGGCCTGGCGCAGGCGTCAGTGCGGATGTTGGCGGCAGGGTCTGCGCCCTGTCTTCGCCATGCGCATCGCGGCGCTGACCCTATGGTTATAGCATTAAAATTTTGCTTGAGTGTGACGACTTGTCGTGCGGCGCAGCATTAACCGGTACGTAAACCGCGTGCTGGCGCGAAATTTTTCGCCAGATTTCCAGAAAAACAGCAATCATCTGCCAGAAAAATGCCAGCAAGGCCGATTCACCTGGGGGTTTTACGAAAAACTACCTAGTAGACAAGAATATGCTGCGTCGCCGCAGGCGGGGCGGGGTTTCCGCGTGCGTCAGCATCGCAAAAACCCGCCAGAGAGGGGGCGGCTCAGCCGCGTGGGGACAGCTCGTCGGTGAGCTTTTGCAAGAACGCCAGCCGTTCGGCCGACACCGCGCCGGACTGGGCGGCGGCAATCAGCGCGCAGCCAGGCTCGACGCGGTGGCTGCAATTATGAAAACGGCACTGGCCGATATAGGGGCGCAGTTCGGGAAACTCATGAATCAGGTCGGGCGCGTGCAGGTGGCGCAGGCCGAATTCCTGCAAGCCGGGCGAGTCGATCAAATGGCTGTCGGCGTCCAGGTGATACAGCTGGGCGTGGGTGGTGGTGTGGCGGCCAGAATCCAGCGCGGTGGAAATCTCGCCCACCCGCGCGCAGGCGTCTGGCAGCAAGGCGTTGGTGATGGTGGATTTGCCCATGCCGGATTGCCCGACCAGCACGCTGGTGTGGCCTTGCAGGCGCGCGCGCAGCGCGCTGACGTCTTCACGCGCGGACAGCGGCAGCAGCGGATAGCCCAGCGCCTGCCAGGCCGCCAGCCGCGCGCGCGCCGCCTCGGCCTGTGGCAGGTCGCATTTGTTCAGCACGATCAGCGGAGCAATGCCCCCCGCCTCGGCCGCCACCAGGCAGCGGTTCAGCAGCTCTTCGCTAAAGGTCGGCACCGGGGCCAGCACAATCGCCAGCTGGGTGACATTGGCGGCGATCAGCTTGCTGCGAAAAGCGTCTGAGCGGTACAGCAGGCTCTGGCGCGGCTGCGCGCGCTCGATCACCGCCTGTTCGGCGTTTTGCACCAGCAAATCCACATGGTCGCCGCAGGCGTAGTCGGTTTTTTTGCCGCGCGTGGTGCAGTCGTAGCGCACCCCTTCCGGGGTTTCCACGATGTAACGGCGGCCATAGCTGGTGATGATCTGGCCGGTGCAAGTCTGGCTCATGCGGACAATTCTTTCAGGTGGGCAATGCGCAGGCTGGCCGGCGGATGCGAATCATAAAACCGCGAATGCAGCGGGTCGGGGGTCAGCGTGGCGGCGTTGTCGCGGTACAAGGCCACCAGCGCGGCAATCAGCTCGGCAGGCGAGGCATGCCGCGCGGCAAAGGCGTCGGCCTGGTATTCGTGGCGGCGCGACAACAGGCTGGTCAGCGGGGTGAGCGGAAAGGTAAAAGCCGGCAGCGCCAGCAAGAACAGCAATAAGCCAGTGGCCAGCGTGCCGTGGCTGACGCCCAGCGCCGGCTGAAAGCCCGCCCAGCCCAGCAGCCACTGCATGCCGGCCAGCACCGCCAGCGACAGGGCAAAGCTGGTGAACATGCGCTGCACAATATGGCGATGATGAAAATGCCCCAGTTCGTGCGCCAGCACCGCTTCGATTTGCGCCGGGCTGAGCTGTTTGATCAAGGTGTCAAAAAACACAATGCGCTTGGCGCGGCCAAAGCCGGTGAAATACGCATTGCCGTGGCTGGAGCGGCGCGAGCCGTCCATCACGAACACGCCGCTGGAGGCAAAACCGCAGCGCGCCAGCAAGCCTTCGATGCGGGTTTTCAAATCCTGGTCGGCCAGCGGCTGAAAGCGGTTGAACAAGGGGGCAATCACCGTGGGAAACAGCCACATCAGCAACAGGCTCAGCCCCACCCACACCGACCACACCGCCAGCCAGGCCTGATCGCCCAGCGCCGCCAGCAGCCACAACACCAGCGCCAGCACCGGCAGGCCAAGCAGCGCCGACAGCGCCAGCGATTTGGCCAGGTCGGCCAGGTAGAGCGCCGGCGTGCTGCGGTTAAAGCCAAAGCGCGCCTCCACGCCAAAGGTGGCGTACAGGCTCAGCGGCAGGCTGAGCGCGCTGCTGAGCAGCAAGGTGGAGGCGATCACCGCCACGCCCTGCCACAGCGGGTCGGCCAGCCAGCCGGCCCACAGCCGCGCCAGCGCGTCGATGCCGCCGCCCAGCGTCAGGCCCAGCAGGATGGCGCTGTCCCACAGCGCGTCAAGCTGCGTCAGCCGGGTTTTGGCGCAGGTGTAATCCGCCGCTTTTTGGTGGTCGGCCAGCGACACCTGGCCGGCAAAAGCCGCCGGCACGGCCTGGCGATGGGCGCGCACATGGGCATGCTGGCGCGCGGCCAGCCACAGCCGCAAGGCCAGACTCAGGGCAAGGGCAAAAACAAATAGCAGGGTTAGCGGTGAGCTCATGGGCAGGGCCGGATGGAGTGAAGACGGCAGGATGGACTGCGCGGGCGCGCCAACGTTCGCTGCCGGGCGCGACGCCAGGTCGGCGAACGCGGCAAGTTCATGCGACAATAACCGTCTTTATCAGAGTCAACAGAAACGAACGCGCATTATGGCACAGGATCAAAACAACCTCATCTGGCTGGACATGGAAATGACCGGGCTGGATCCGGACAACGACCGCATTATTGAAATGGCCGTGGTGATTACTGACAGCCAGCTCAACACCATTGCCGAATCGCCGGTGCTGGTGGTGCATCAGTCCGACGCCGTGCTGGACGGCATGGACGACTGGAACAAATCCACCCACGGCCGCTCCGGCCTGATCGACAAGGTCAAGGCCTCGACGCTGGACGAAGCCGCCGCACAAGAGCAGATGCTGGCGTTTTTGCGCGAGCACGTGCCCGGCCGCGCCTCGCCGATGTGCGGCAACTCGATTTGCCAGGATCGCCGCTTTATGGCGCGCTGGATGCCGGCGCTGGAAGCGCATTTTCACTACCGCAATCTGGACGTCTCCACGCTGAAAGAGCTGGTCAAGCGCTGGAAGCCGGAGCTGGCCAAGGGCCTGCGCAAGCATGGCAAGCACGAGGCGCTGGCGGATATTTATGAATCCATCGAAGAAATGAAGTACTACCGCGAGCACTTCATCCGGCTGTAACAGCCTGGCCTCCTTGCGCTGCGCGTGTTGTCAGCGGCGATTCGCCCGGCCTGCGCGCCTGTGGCATGGGCGGCATCTGCCTGCGCCACGGCAGTGCCGGGCCACGGCGCCTGCTCAGTTGGAAGGCGTCAGCCCGCCTCGCCGCCGCCCTTGCGCATGGCCTTGCCCTCGGCCGCGCGGCGGCGGCGCACTTCTTTGGGGTCGGCCAGCAGCGGGCGGTAGATTTCCACCCGGTCGCCTTCGCGCAAGACCGTGTCGGCGGCGCTGACTTTGCCAAACAGGCCCAGCTTGTGTTGGGCCAGATCAAGCTCCGGGTATTGGCGCAGCAGGCCGCTCAGCGCCACCGCCTCTTGCGCGGTGGTTCCCACCGGCACATGCAGCGCCAGCAGGGTTTGCCGCTCGGGCAGCGCATACACCACCTCGACGGCGATGCGCGCCGGGCTGCTGTCAGTCGTCGCCATACAGTCGATCCGCCTCACGGATAAAACAATCCACCAGCGTGCCAGAGATATGGCTGAACACCGGGCCGATGATTTTTTCCAGAATCTTGCTGGAGAATTCGTAGTTCAGCCGGAATTCAATCTTGCAGCCAATATCGCCCAGCGGGATAAAGCGCCAGCCGCCGCTGAGCTGCTCGAACGGGCCGTCCACCAGCGTCATGTCGATGGTGTAGTCGTCGTGGTTGTAATTGCGCGTGGTGAAGTGCTGACGGATTTTCAGGTAATCAATGTGCAGGCTGGCCACCAGCTCGGGCCCCTGGCGAGAAATCACCTCGCCGCGCGCGCACCAGGGCAGGAACTTCGGGTAGCGCTCCACGTCGTCCACCAGATGGAACATCTGCGCCGGGGTATGGGCCACCAGCACGTTTTTTTCTACAACAGGCATACTCAGCTCGGCCAACATGAGGGTAAAGATGACCAGCGCCAGGCGCCGGCAGCGGCATTGTACCCCGGCCGGCCGGTCAAGCCCATGAATTTGCGCCAGTTTGGCCCGGCGCGATGATCTGCTAAAATGACCGATTCACCCACGGGGGCGTCATGAGCATTATCCAGAACAAAAAAGCCTTCCATGATTTCTTCATTGAAGAGAAATTCGAAGCCGGCCTGGTGCTGGAAGGCTGGGAGGTCAAATCCATCCGCGCCGGTCGGGTGCAGCTGAAAGAATCCTATGTGATCATCAAGCAAGGCGCCATCTGGCTGATTGGCTGCCATATTTCGCCGCTGCCCACCGCCTCCACCCACGTCCACCCCGACCCCACCCGCATCCGCAAGCTCTTGCTCAAGGGCGGGCAGATCGACAAGCTGATCGGCAAGGTGGAGCGCGCCGGCTACACGCTGGCGGCGCTGGACATGCATTACCGCAATGGCTGGGTCAAGCTGGAAATCGGCCTGGCCAAGGGCAAAAAACAGCATGACAAGCGCGAAACCGAGAAAAACCGCGAGTGGGAGCGGGAAAAACAACGCCTGATGAAGCACAACGTGCGCTGAGCCCGCCATGCACCGCAACGCGACTTTTCCTGTTTTGCTGATCACCGCCGGCCTGCTGTGGTTTTTGCACAGCACCGCGCTGTTGCCCAACGCCCACAGCCTGGTGGCCATCGGCCTGGCGGTGGCGGGCGCGGCCATGCTGCTGCTGGACGGCCTGAACAAATCCACCCTGGTCAGCTGCCCGATGCTGATGTACGCCGGCCTGGTGGTGTACGGGCGCGAGCATTTTGCCCTGCCGTTCAGCGTGTGGGCCTCGTGCGGCATGGTGCTGCTGGGCCTGCTGCTGTTGGCCGCGCGCAGCAGCGCCGTGCCCGAGCGCAGCCGCCGACGCCCCGATTGAATCGTTTGACTGTATCTTGACTGTATCGCCGCTACGCCGGCCCGGAAAGACCCTCATGGACAAAATCCTCATTCTCGACTTTGGCTCGCAAGTGGCGCAGCTGATTGCCCGCCGCGTGCGCGAGGCGCATGTCTATTGCGAACTGCACCCCTACGACATGCCCATCGACGCCATCCGCGCCTTTAACCCCAAGGCGATCATCCTCTCGGGCGGCCCCAACTCGGTGTACGAATCCGACTACCAGGCCGACCCGGCGCTGTTTAGCCTGGGCGTGCCGGTGCTGGGCATCTGCTACGGCATGCAATGGATGGCGCAAACCCTGGGCGGCAAGGTGGAATCCGGCGACACCCGCGAATTCGGCTACGCCGAAATCCGCGCCCGTGGCCACTCCAAGCTGTTCAACGGCCTGCAAGACCGCAGCAACGCCGAAGGCCATGGCCTGCTGGACGTGTGGATGAGCCACGGCGACAAAGTCACCGCCCTGCCCGACGGCTTTACCCTGATTGCCGAAACCCCGTCCTGCCCGATTGCCGCCATGGCCGACGAGGCGCGTGGTTTTTACGCCGTGCAATTCCACCCGGAAGTCACCCACACCAAGCGCGGCACGGATATTCTGCACCGCTTTGTGCTGAGCATCGCCGGCGCCGCGCCGTCGTGGACCATGCCCAACTACATCGACGAAGCGGTGAAAAAAATCCGCGAGCAAGTGGGCGACGAAGAAGTGATTCTTGGCCTGTCCGGCGGCGTGGACAGCTCGGTGGCCGCCGCGCTGATTCACCGCGCCATCGGCGAGCAGCTCACCTGCGTGTTTGTCGATCACGGCCTGCTGCGCCTGAACGAAGGCCAGATGGTGATGGACATGTTCGCCCGCAACCTGGGCGTGAAAGTGGTGCACGTTGACGCCAGCGCCGAGTTCATGGGCAAGCTGGCCGGCGAAACCGACCCGGAGAAAAAGCGCAAGATCATCGGCGCCGAATTCGTCGAAGTGTTCCAGGCCGAATCGAAAAAGCTGACCAACGCCAAATGGCTGGCGCAAGGCACCATCTACCCGGACGTGATCGAATCGGCCGGCGCCAAAACCAAAAAAGCCCACACCATCAAGAGCCACCACAATGTCGGCGGCCTGCCGGAAACGCTCAACCTGAAACTGCTGGAGCCGCTGCGCGAGCTGTTCAAGGACGAAGTGCGCGAGCTGGGCGTGGCGCTGGGCCTGCCGCATGAAATGGTCTACCGCCACCCCTTCCCTGGCCCCGGCCTGGGCGTGCGCATCCTCGGCGAAGTAAAGCCCGAATACGCGGAGCTGCTGGCCAAGGCCGGTGCCATCGACATCTCGCCGCGGGTGGTTGGCGAATACCGGCTTGCCGACGGACGCATCGCCGTACCCGCATTGCCGAGGAACAGCTCCAGCTCGTTTGAGGACTGCAGCATGCCCGCATTGCCGGTCACTTCACAGCGGGTGCGGTCAGCAGACAGAACGTAATGAACTCCCAGGGCGCTCAGGGCATTCAGCATATGGCGTACATCGTCGCTGTCCAGCAGGTTGGTCAGCACCGTCGTGCCGCGGGCCAGGGCGGCCAGCAGCAGCGCGCGGTTGGAGACGCTTTTCGAACCTGGCAGGTTCACGGTGCCCTCTACGCGTGCGATGGGTTGTAACGTCAGGGATTCCATCAAACTTCACTCTCAAACAAACAGAATAAAAACCCCGCAGACCCGCTGCGGGGATGAAAAGCAGGAGGGTGATTAGCCGTGGCGGCGTTCAAAATCCTGCATAAAGTCGGTCAGTGCCTGCACGCCCGCCAGCGGCATCGCGTTATAGATAGAGGCACGCATGCCGCCCACTACGCGGTGGCCTTTCAGCGCATGCAGACCTGCCGCGAAGGACTCTTCCAGGAACACTTTGTCCAGGCTGCTGTCCGCCAGCTGGAACGGCACGTTCATGCGGGAACGGTTCGTTTTCGCCACGTCGTTGCGGTAGAAATCGCTCTTGTCGATTACGCCG